>Ga0315282_10002966_pt1 | contig 30767 bp, 34 predicted proteins | sample YL17G07_20_MG_FD_203693 | JGI IMG/M metagenome (GOLD analysis project Ga0315282, IMG submission 203693) | Sediment microbial communities from Yellowstone Lake, YNP, Wyoming, USA - YL17G07_20 | ecosystem: Environmental > Aquatic > Freshwater > Lake > Sediment | place: USA: Wyoming | collected... | reverse complement strand
CGAAGCTCTGCTTCTGCGTCACCTCGGGTTCCGTGGACAGCATGGTGAACAACTACACGCCGCTTAAGAAGAAGCGGGTCGGCGACAGGCACAGCTCCGTCACGAAGATGCCGGACAAGGCCGTGATCGTATACTGCAACGGGATAAAGCGGCATTTCAAGTCGAGCACGATCGTCATAGGCGGCATAGAGGCCTCCCTGAGGCGGTTCGCGCACTACGATTACTGGGACAACAACGTCAGGTGCAGCATCCTTCTCGACTCGAGGGCCGACATCCTGGTGTACGGCAACGGCGAGAAGCAGGCCATCGAGATTGCCGACAGATTGAGGGACAGGAAGGACCTGCGGGGAATACGAGGCACGTGCATCCTATCCCGGACGGTCGACGCCAATTTCGGGATGCTGCCGTCTTTCAAAGAGGTGAAAGAGGACAAGGTAAAGTTCTGCCAGATGCAGGTGGCCTTCTCGAACTACAAGAACCAGGCCCAGGAGTACGAAAACAACTACGTGTTGCAATATAGATACCCGGATTACACAACCGAGGACTTGGATTGGATATATTCCTTGGGCTACACGAGGAAGCTGCACCCGCACTCGCCGTTGAAGATGGCCAAGTTCTCCGTCGTCACCCACCGGGGGTGCATAGGCGGGTGCAATTTCTGCTCCATCGCGCTCCATCAGGGTGACGAGATAATCTCGAGGTCTGAGGCAAACATACTAAAGGAGATAAAGGGCCTGACGAAGCATCCGGATTTTAAGGGCTACATAGACGACTTGGGCGGCCCATCGGCGAACATGTATGGCATGGACTGTGAGAAGAGGTGCGGCGAAAGTTGCTGGCGATGCACCGACCTGGACAGGAGCCACAGGAGGTTGATATCGTTGTTAAGGAAGGCTAGGGCGATTCCTGGCGTGAAGAAGATTTTCGTTAGGAGCGGCATAAGGTACGATCTGGCGCTGGACAGCGAGGAGTACATAAAGGAGTTATCAGAGCACCACATCTCGGGCACTCTGAAGATAGCCCCAGAGCACTTCTCGGGCGAGGTCCTGAGGCTCATGAACAAGGACAACTCGAGGTTCGACAAGTTCGTGGATCTCTTCAACTCCTTGAACAAGGGTAAGAAGCAGACACTGAGGTACTACATCATGATAGGCCATCCTGGCGACGATGAGGGACAGGTTAAATTGTTGGGTGAAAAGTTAGCGCGGCTGCGGAACATAGAGCATTTCCAGCTTTTCACGCCCACACCCATGACGGTCTCATCGTGTATGTACTGGACGGGTCTGAACCCTTTCACGCTTGAGAAGGTTAAGGTCGTTTACGACTACCACACGAAGAAGAAAATGAAGAGGATATTGCTGGAGTCCATCAAAGAATCGCATTCTGAGGACATGCTCGCTTGGGAGTAGAAGATAGACGAGGATAAAATAATTTTAAAACACAAGCACTGCCTCCGCACCACAGGATAAAACTCAAAAGCCGGTCGCGCAAACATTGCCATTTAAACACGGTAGAATTAAACGGTAGTCGGTATCTCTTCCTCCGCACCATAGCTCTTTTATCAATCGGTTGAGAACTACAGTTTGAAACGGTGGTTGAATGATGGAGCATGTGATCTCTGTCCGTCCAGGATTCGGCGGCTTCGACGAGCTGTACGAAAAGGCCAATGTGGTCTTTTTAGGTGTGCCGCTGGACGTCACCTCTTCCTACCGCGCGGGCACAAAGTTCGCCCCAGCAAAAATCCGCGAGGCATCCGCAAATCTGGAGACATATTTGATGTCGGCTGAGCTTGACGTTTTTGAGAAGCTCGGCATCTCGGACCTCGGCGACCTGAGCGTCATCCCAACTGACTTGGCGGCGACTGGGGAGCGCATTCGCAAGGTTTTACAGGAACTCCGAGAGGACGGAAAGATACCTGCCTTGCTTGGCGGGGAGCATACCCTGACATACTTTGCTGCACAGGATTTCAAAGATGCTTTTTTGATCCAGCTCGACGCCCACCGCGACCTGCGCGACGAGTATTTGGGGGACAAGATCTGCCACGCCACGGCGATGCGGCGAGTGCTCGATTTTCTCCCCGATGAGCGGCTCATTCAGGTGGGCGTGAGGTCTTGTTCGAAGGAGGAGGCGGAATTTGCACGCGCAACCAAGATTCAAGCATACACCACCGAGCAGGTGCTTGAAAATCCGCGCAAGGTCATCTCAGAAATTGTCAAAAAAGTCGGGGAAAAGAATGTTTATCTCACTATCGACATCGACGTGCTCGACCCAGCTTTTGCGCCGGCAGTGGCGACGCCCGAGCCAGGGGGTTTATCGACGCTGGACGTGCTGGGGCTCGTGCGCGAGCTGGGCGAGCTCAACGTTCGTGCTTTCGATGTCGTAGAAGTGACCCCCGCCTACGATGATGGAGCTACCGCGTTTGCGGCGGCGAGAATAATTTACGAGTTGCTTGCAGCGATGGCCGTTTCATTGAAGTAATTCTTGGCCCTTTTCCACGACGAGGCGGCAGGGAATAGGTAGTTTGAGCGTGGCTTGGTGTAGCGCCGTTTTCGCTAGTGCCCCAAATTCTTTGGCCACGCGCAGGGTTATGATCTTTTGTCCAGCGCTCACGCGCGCGGCGGTGCCTATTGGCTTGCCGAAGGACATCCGCATCCCATCGGAGATCCGGTCGGCGCCCGCGCCCATGGCCATTGCATTCTCCCGAAGGATTTGGTGTGGGTAGATGAGAATCTTCAGGTGATAGTTATCCTTGCCCGCCTTTACCTCGAGCAGGCGGTTGGTGGCTACCCGAGCCGCTTCAAGCGCGTTGTGTCTGATCTGGCCAGTCCCCCTGACGATGAGCGACATCTCGATCGGAAAATCGCCCTTTGGATTGCCCATGTCGAAGAAGGTGACTCGTATCCCCGGAATACCCGCAACGTAGTCTTTTCGCGTGTATGCGGGGCCGCTGAAGTGCCTGTACGTGCGTCCTGGTCTAATCGGCATATAAATCCCATTACCAATTTTGTGCCATCCTTAAATTCTTTGTGTAAAAAGTGGCTAGAGATGTAGTTCTACCACATCTTTGTCCTGAAGCTCATAGTCGCGTGGCACTTGTTGTCCTGGAAATCGGGTAGATCCCCAGACCCTCGCAAATTTTAGGTTGCGGGCGAAGTCCTTGTGCACCTCCCGAGCGACGTCTGCAATCGTTGAGCCCCGCCGTAACATGAGCGGGCGTTCGGCTGGCTTCTCATCTGGACGCTTCGTGTAGACGCGGATAACGTTGAGGTTCTCAAATATCTGCTTTTTAAGTTCGTCTGGGCGGCCTTCTTTGGATGAAGCTAAAAATATAGAAAAACGTTTTCCGTACGCATGCGTCAGCTTGGTGAGCTTGTTCGATGCTTTATGCGCGTCCATTTTCGTAGCAATTATCATTGCCCCGCGGTAGACGATCGATTCGTCTAGGGCTTCTTCCACATCTTCTGCAGTTGTAGGTCCTTTGATGTCGACGCTGGCGTTGTGTATGCGGTGCTCCTGGAGTATTCGCTTCAACTCAGCTTCGCCGCCGTCTAAGAACTCAACGCCCCTGATTTCGATCCCTCCGGTCTTCCCGCGAGAGATTTCGAGTTTTGGTGGCGGTTTGTTCAGCTTCACGCCGGCCGCCTCGAGTTCTGCGGTCAGCGTCTCGACCTGTTTGATTGGATCCATGGAGAGATCGACGATGAGGGCTATCGTGTCGGCGTTCCTCGCGACGCTCAGCGGCTGCGCGCCGAGGCCACGACCAAGGCTCGAACCCTCGACGATGGCCGGAACCTCCACGAGTTGAACCTGCATGTCCTCGAATTGCATCATCCCCGGTACCGGCTCGCGAGTGGTGAATGGATAGGGCGCTACATCTGGCTGGGCAGCGGTGAGCTTTTGGAGTAGCGCCGATTTGCCCGAGTTTGGCAATCCCAATATGGCGACCTGAGCTGCACCCTCTTTCTTTACCGCAAAACTTGGGCCGCCGCCTGTTCTACGCGCCTGTTGTTTTCGCAGCTCTCGTCGCAGTTTTGCTAGGCGCGTCTTGAGCGTCTTGAGGAGTTTTTCGGCGCCCTTGTGTTTTGGTGCTACACGTATGAGTTCTTCTGTCGCGAGGATCTTTTCTTCTATCGTCCTCGCGCTGGCGTACTTCTCTTCCGCCTTGAAGTATTCAGGTGGCAAGTTTGCAGGCATTTCATCCCAAATTTTATCCTCAGCACACCACAAATCTCTTACTGAATTCCTCGCCATTTTGTTTTATGGTGCCATCAAATAGCGCAAGTATTTACCGAACTTTCTGACCCCAATTCCCCGTATCAGGCTCGGACTTCTCTTTATCAGGCTCTTGAGCAATGTGGCGTGGTGGTTGAAGTTGGCTTCCTGCAATATCAGCGAGCGCAGTTCGGGGGTGGCCAGCAATCTGAGCAGAACATCCAACTCTTTGTCGGATAATTTTTGGAGTAGCTTGCGTGCTCGCAGGCCCAACTCGAATTCCCTGCCGAATTTTTGCATCACCGCCCGCTCATACCTTCTCAGAACTTTTTCGTTGATCCCGTTTTCCAAAGCATGTGAAGCGGTCTCCGCCGCCAGCTTGGCGCACGATAGGCCGAGGTAGATCCCGCCACCAGTCAAGGGCTTCACCTGTCCGCCGGCATCCCCTACGAGGAGGACGTGGTCCGAGTAAATTTTTCTGGTGAGGGGTTGCGGTATCAATCCGGCTGCGAGGTGCGTGAGCTGATTCATTTTTATCTTCTTGGATGCCGCGGGGTGGTTTTTCATAAATTCAAAAAGTTTTGGTGCACCTTCTGTTGTGCCAAGGCCGATCCTGCACATCTCGCCGGCTGGGACTATCCACGCGAAGAAGCCGGGGGCAATTTTGTTGCCGAAGTACATTTCAACATTATCGTCGGCTACTTCGGCCTCTGCCTCAACTTGGACGCAGCGCGTATACTTCGCGACTTTCAATAAACCAGCTTCCCTAGCGACCAAGGATGTCGGGCCATCAGCTCCTATTATGAGGCGGGCCTCAAGCTCTTCCTTCCCATCAATTTTTTTCACATTCACCGAAGTTTTCTTCCCGAGTGAAAGGCCGATGCATTTAGTTTTGAGCATAATAGTTGCGCCGGCTTTTGCAGCAGCGGCCGCCCGCTCTCTGTCGAAAGCTGCGCGATCGATGGTGAGCGCCTCGACAGTTTTTCTTGTCAGTGTTATCTCTTCCCCGGAAGGAGTGTATAGGGAGGCGCCCCGAAGTTTGTTTAGTGCCCATTTTCCCGGCCTGATTTTTAGCTCCTTCAGTCCGCCCAGCCCCAATATGCCGGTGCAGTGGACTGGATTGCCGACCTCAGCATGCTCCTCGACGATGGCGACCTCAAAGCCTTTTTTTGATAGTAACTCGCCTGTGAAACATCCAACCGGCCCGCCACCAACTATGACCACATCGAACATCCTATCAGCAACCATTTTTAAGGGTGTACGGTAAATTAAGCTAACGGGGCATTGTATGTTTGAGGTAGTTTGGGGAACTCTAGCAGCTTTCTTCGTACTGTTCGTCCCAGGCTTCGCCCTCACGCTCGTGCTCTACCCTAAGCCAGGGAAGATCGATGTTTGGGAGCGCGCAGCCCTTGGCCTCGGTTTCAGCGTCCTCATCCTCATTTACACTGGCGTGATATTCGCGATGCCGCAGATCAAGATGCTCAGCCTCGTTCCGATCACCGGTACATTGACAGTTTTTTCCATCGTTTGCGCCTTGATCGGTTATATGCGGGGCGCGTTGGCACTCTTCAAAAAGCCGAGCGTGGCCCATTCTGCCGGTTGAGATTCTAGGGTGGCGAAGTTGTTCAAGTACAAGCAAGTCATCGTCGTTAGAGCTGACCTCAAAATGAGTGAAGGGAAGCTCGCCGTACAAGTGGCTCATGGGGCCATAGCAGCGGCCGAGCTATCTAGAAAGGAAAAGAGGGATTGGTTCGATGCATGGCTTCGTGAAGGACAGAAGAAGGTCGTCGTCGAGGTGGCGGGCGATGAGGAGCTGCGCAGGTTGCAGGAACAAGCCGCTGGACTCGGGATACCAAACGAGCTGATCCAGGATGCTGGCCTCACAGAGCTACCACCAGGAACCACGACGGTGTTGGCGCTCGGCCCAGCGCCGAACGAGATTATAGATAAAGTGACGCGTGGGTTACCTTTACTGTAGGTGTCGATGTGAAAGTTTCTGATGTCGGTGAACGAGCGATCGTAGAATTTGCGCGAAAGATATGCAAAAGTGGGCCGTGCGTCAAGGTTGGCATAGGCGACGATGCTGCGGCCATAGACATCGATGGCAAATACCTCATAGCCACCACCGACATGCTCGTCGCTGGGACTCACTTTCCTCGGGGCACGACGGCTGCGCAGATGGGTCTCAAAGCGGTCGTGGTGAACATTAGCGATCTGGCCGCGATGGGGGCGGAGCCCCTCGGACTGATTTTCTCTGTTGGATTACCTCGGACTTTGAGCGTGCGCTTCGTGAAAGATATGCTACGGGGGATGGACAGGGTTGCGCGATCCTACGGTGCATACGTTGTTGGAGGAGACCTCGACGAGACCGATGAGATAATCATAGCAGGTGCCGCCTTCGGTTTGGCAAAAAAAGGTAGACTGCTGACTCGCTCGGGAGCTAAGCCTGGAGATCTGATTGCCGTGACTGGCGAGCTGGGTGCGGCTTCGGCGGGCTTGAAAATATTGATGGATAAAATCTCCGTGAAGGGCTACGAGCGGCTAGTGAGGGCTCAGCTCGAGCCGCGGGCCAGAATAAAAGAAGGGCTGGTGCTCGCAAACAGCGGCAGCGTAACTTCTGCGATAGATACAACGGATAGTCTGGCCGCGAACGCTTGGCAGGTGTCGCGCATGAGCAGGGTCAAGATGATTTTTGATTACGAAAAACTACCAATAAACCATGTTGTTAAGAAATTTTCACGTTCCAGTGGTCTGAACGTTGATGATTTTGCCCTCTTCGGCGGCGAAGATTTTGAGCTGCTTTTCACGGTGCGGCTGAGCGGGTGGAAAAAAGTGCAGAGAGCGTTCAGGCGTCTGGGCACGGCGGTCACATCGATTGGATGGGTATCAAAGGGCAGAGGGGTATTCATCAGAAGACGTGGTGAGATGAAAAAGCTGCCCGACCGAGGGTATGAGCATTTTGTATGAACGTGGCTTTCCCAAACGTTGGCTTCCACAACCCTCATAATTAGCGATTACCTTGTGTTTCTGGGGTTGAAAAGTTGGATTTGCGAGCGATCATCGACGGCTTGAGCACTCCATCAAAAAAAGTTCTGCTCGCACTTAAACAATTCAGAGAAGCTGATGTCGTTGACATCGCGGCTGAGATTGGACTTGACCAGGCCGCGGTGATGCGCGCCGCCCTGACGTTGACCCAGCATGGCTTAGCTAGGATGTCTGAGATGAAACTTTCCGTCGCCGAACTCACAAGCGAGGGCAAGGAATACGCGAGGAGAGGCCTACCAGAGAGGCGCATGCTCGAGGCGTTAGCTAAGATCGGGCCGGATTCTGCTAGCGTCATTGCTGAGCGGGCGGGAGTCACTAGGGAGCAAGCCTACATCTCATTGGGCTGGTTGAGGCAGAAGGGATGGGCAGAGTTCACGACAAAAGTTGATAGGACAGTTTTGGCAATGACGAAGGCTAGCGAGGAGGCACTTGCGCACAAGTTTTCTGATGAAGTGTTGCTCGAGAAGTTGGCCACCAAGAGGATGAGCGTGGACGAGATACCTGCAGAGCTTAGGGATGCGTTGGGGAAACTCGTCGAGCGCAAGCTCGTGGATGTCGATGAAAAAACTCAGCGAAAGTTAAAGTTGACCGAGCTTGGCGAGGAGGCCCTGGCATTGGGCATCGAGATAAGGGAGGAGGTAACCGAGTTAACCCACGAGCTGCTCGTGAGCGGAGGGTGGCGCAATGTGGAGTTCAGGCGTTACGATATCAACATCCCTGGCGCACCGGTCTACCCTGCGAAGGTCCATCCTCAGCAGCAGGTCATCGACGAGCTTCGCGAAATCTTGCTCGAAATGGGCTTCGTCGAGATAAAGAGCTTGCTTGTGGAGTCGGAATTTTGGAACTTCGATGCTCTGTTCCAAGCCCAAGATCACCCAGCGCGAGAAATCCACGACAGCCTCTCGTTGTCAAAACCCGCGCAGGCCAAATTGCCAGCCGCGCTGTTGAAGCGTGTCGCGGGAGCTCATGAGGTCGGGGTCGCGGGGTCGAAGGGGTGGGGCTACAAGTTCAACCCAGAGATAAGCGCGCATCCGGTGATGTGCTCTCAGACGACGGCCGCGACGGTGCGTTATCTGGCGACCAAGCCAAAGCCCCCAGTGAAAATATTCTGCATCGACCGCGTCTATCGGCACGAAAAAATAGATTACAAACACCTAGCGGAGTTCTACCAAGCCGAAGGCATAGTAATGGCCCCCAAGCTGACGCTGCGCGACATGCTTGGCTACCTCAAGCAGATTTTGCTGAAGATGGGATTGCCAAAAATAAGGTTCAGGCCGGGCTACTTCCCGTATACAGAGCCATCGGTCGAGGCCGACGCATATTTCCCAGAAAAAGGGGAATGGGTCGAGCTTCTTGGTTCTGGGATGTTTAGGCCTGAGCTTCTCCACCCGCTCGGTATTCATCATCCTGTGCTCGCGTGGGGGATAGGTTTGAGTAGGTTGATGATGATCAAGTTGGGCATAGAGGACATTAGAGATCTGTTCGGCAATGACTTGGAACGGTTGAGCAAACGGAGGTTAATTTGATGCCGACAGTAAGCGTCAGCTACCGCGATATCTGCAAGTTGCTGAGAAGACAGATCGACGCTGAAAAGCTGTGCGAGCAGTTGTCCCTGCTCGGAGTGGAGGTCGATGAAATCGTTGGAGATGAAGTCAAGCTAGAAGTTGCACACAATCGCCCCGACTTGCTCGGCCCAGAGGGTGTGGCGAGGGCGCTTAAAGGGTTTTTAGGGATAGAGGTTGGACTGCCCAAGTACAAGCTGCGTAATTCTGGCGTCGTCGTTGAAGTCGACGACAGCACTCGGGTGATCAGGCCGTGCATAGTTGCGGGCGTCGTCCAAGATGTTAAATTTAACGATGAAAACGTCGCGGCCCTCATGCAGATACAGGATAAGCTGCATGACACCCTCGGTAGGAACCGCCGCCGAGGCTCGATAGGCGTCTACGACCTTGACAAAATCAAGCCACCGGTGCGATACACGACGACTTTGCCGGAGGGACTTCGCTTCAGGCCGTTGGATTTTGACCGAGAATTGACACCGGCGCAAATATTGAGGGAACACCCGAAGGGGGTACAGTATAGCGGCGTCATGCAGGGTTGGAGCCACTATCCACTGCTCATCGACTCAGCAGGGATGGTGCTGTCGATGCCTCCGATCGTGAACAGCGAGGACACGCGGGTGACGAGCGACACCAAGCGGCTTTTCATAGACGTAACCGGTGACGATGAGCGGACGGTGAATAGAATTTTGACGATAATGATGACGAGCTTGGCCGAGCGTGGCTTCGACTTGCTATCAGTTGCGATAAAATATCCGACGAGGAGCGTCCGCACTCCGAACCTAAAAGCGACCAAGCAGCGGTTGAGGGCTGCGGCTGCAAACGAGTTTTTGGGGCTGAACCTAAAAGCAAAAGATGTTGTCGCGCTCATGAAGCGGATGCGATTCGACGCGGCTTCAGCGGCCGAAGTTTTGACGGTTTCTGTCCCCCCCTACAGGAGCGATGTGATGCACGAGATAGATTTGATAGAAGATCTCGCGATCGCCTACGGGTACGATAAGCTGGTGCCGACCCTGCCGAACGTCGTGACGGTTGGGGAGAAACACCCAATCGAGAGGTTGAGCAAGAAAGCGAGGGATGTCATGGTCGGTCTCGATTTCATGGAGGTCATGACGTACACGCTTACAAACCCCGACATCAACTTCAAGCTCATGCGCACGAGCGGCGAGGCAGCGACGATAGCGAACCCGATTTCCGAGGAATACACGATCGTGCGCAATTGGCTTTTGCCGAGCCTTCTCTGCGTCCTGCGCGAGAACAGGCGAAATCCACTACCGCAGCAGATATTTGAGGTCGGCGATGTGGTGCAGCTCCACCCTGAAACTGAGACCGGCGCAGTTAATGTTCGCAAAGTCGCAGCTGCGACTATAGGCGGACAGGCCAATTTCACATACATCAGGGCGATCGCAGAAGCGCTTTTGCGCGAGTTGGGTATAACTTATGAGTTTCGAGCGATAGAGCATCCGAGCTTCATCGAGGGCAGGGCTGCAGAATTTTTGGTGAAAAATAAACGCATCGGTATAATCGGAGAGTTGCATCCAGAAGTAATTTTAGGGTTCGAGCTCGAGCACCCAGTTGCAGCTTTTGAGTTCGATTTGCTCGGTTAACTCGTTAAATTTATCTAGCAGAGAAAAGCACTTTTACATGTAATGATGGACCATCCGCGGTATTCGAGGAGCTGGCGCGATTCGTGAGCGTCGGTGCATTACCGCGGGAACACCGGAGCAACCCGCTGCCAAGTCGTGCCAAGATGGGTCCTTCGGGGAACATATTGGCGGGAACACCTAGTGATGACCTGAAAGCCAACCCTGGCGCGCGACAGGCGGGCGGGCCCTCGAGAAATCCCACCATGAGGGTTAGCGAGTGGAGAGCGTCGAATGACAAACGAAGAAGCTCGCAGTTAGTGTGATGGGACACAGCGAGGGCCCACTTAAACTCTTGTCTCGCAGGCCCTAACGTATCTCTTTACGCGCTTTTTCAGCCTCTCGAGCTCTTCGTACGAGTGCGGTTTTAGGGCCTCGTACTTCTTTTTGACAGTAGTCTTTGGCACAAATTGTTGTAGCACATATTTTTTTGCGCCTCTGATTTGTTTTGCTATGGTGACGACATCCATGCTGCTCAGCAATTTTGGCACAAAAGTGGTTCTCAATTCATAATCGATTTTTCCGCGCTTGAGAATATCTAAACTTTTCAAAATTTTCTCAAAGATTTCTTCATTTTTTACCCCTGTCGCAGCCCTGTATCTCGCCCAAGTGAGCGGAGCCTTGATGTCGAGCGCCACGTAGTCGACAAGCTTGTGTTTGATCAGATATTCGAGCATCTCGGGATTAGAGCCGTTGGTCTCAAGTGCGACCAAAAATTTGAGCTTCTTCACTTTCTTGATGAATTTTGGAAGGTCGGCGTGGATCGTCGGTTCCCCACCGGTGATAGCTATGCCATCGAGCCACTTTTTTCTGAGCGGGAGAAAATTCAACACATCTTGTTCGGAGATGGATGGCAGAGACGCTGGTTTTAACACGAGGTCTCGGTTGTAGCACCAGGGGCACCTGAAGTTGCAACCACCCGTATGGACGACCGCCACAACTTTTCCGGGATATTCTATCAGCGAAAGCGGAAGAAGACCCTTGAACTCCATCGGCTCGCCTATCTTTGAAAGTCCTTCGTCAGCGCAATCTTTTCGTCGTACTCCGCGCGTTGCTTGAACTCCTCCTGTTTACCGTCGTTCCAGTTTTGAACGGGGCGGTAGTAGCCCACGACGCGCGAGTACACCTCTGCCAACTCGCCGCACTTGGGACACTTGAAGTGTTCGCCAGAGATGTAGCCATGATTTCTGCAGATGGAGTATGTGGGGGTGATGGTGATGTATGGCATACGAGTATTGCGCATGACCTTCTCGACGAAGAGCTTGCATGCCTCGCCCGAACTCATGCGCTCGCCCAAAAATACATGGAACACGGTTCCACCTGTGTAGAGCGTCTGAAGCGCCTCTTGGTGTTCTATCGCATAGATAACGTCTGTAGTCTTGTTGACGGGCAGTAGTGTTGAGTTGGTATAGTAAGGCACTTTTTTGCCGGCTGTTTTGATCTTTGGATACTTTTTCTTGTCCAACTTCGCGAGCCTGTGGCTGCAGCCCTCGGCAGGCGTCGCCTCCAAGTTGTAGAGGTTGCCGGTCTCATGCTGGTATTCACGGAGCCTATCTCGCATGAATTTTAAGACCTTGATCGCAAAGTCCCTAGAGCTCGGCGCGGAGATATCTTCGCCAAGCAAATTGAGGCAGGCCTCGTTCATCCCAACCAAGCCGATGGTGGAGAAGTGGTTTTCGATCGTGCCGAGGTAGCGCTTGCTGTATGGCAGCAGGCCAATTTTCATATTTTTAGCAACTACTTTGCGTTTGATCTCCAATGATTTTTTGGCAAGGTCCATGAGGCGCTCCAAGCGCTCGAAGAACTCGCCCTCGTCTTTTGAAACGTATCCGAGCCTAGGCATGTTTATCGTGACTACGCCGACGCTTCCCGTCTGGTCGGCGGAGCCGAAGAGGCCACCGGTGAAATTTCGCTTGAGTTCGCGCAGATCGAGTCTCAAATGACAGCACATCGAGCGTATGTCGTCTGGCTTCATGTCTGAGTTGATGAAATTGGCAAAATATGGGAGCCCATACTTTGCAGTCATGTCGAAGAGCAGGGCGGCGTTCTCGGACTTCCAGTTGAAATTTTTGGTTAGGTTGTATGTCGGTATTGGAAACGTGAAGGGCCTGTTGCGCATATCTCCCTCCGAATAAACCTCGATGAACGCACGATTGATAAGGTCAAGTTCATGCGGGTATTCGCCGTACGTTTCGTCCAGCAACTTTCCTCCGACCACCACTCGCTCGTTTTTCATGTCTTTCGGCACGAACCAATCGAGCGTGATGTTGGTGAAGGGACTTTGTCCGCCCCAGCGAGAGGCGATGTTTATATTGTAGACGAACGTTTGGATGGCTTGCTTGACTTTTGGATAGCTCAGTCCATCTTTTCTGACGAAGGGGGCGAGGTAAGTGTCAACCGAATTGAAAGCCTGGGCGCCAGACCATTCATTTTGTATAGTGCCAATGAAGTTTGCCATCTGAAGCAGGGCGGAGTCAAGATGTTTTGGTGGTCGAGATTCGATTTTTCCTGAGACCTCGTTGAATCCCTCGTACAGCAACTTTTTCAAACTCCACCCAGCACAATAACCCGTTATCCCCATGTACAAGTTATGAATGTGAAAGTCGCCCCCTATGTGAGCTCTCGCTATCTGCTTCGGGTAAACCTTGGACAATGTGTATGCGGCAACCGCTTCGCCGGCAAGTCTAAAAAAAATCGATGAAAATGAATAGGTGAGATTGGCATTTTCTCTGATCTCCCACCGCGCGCGCTTCACATAATCTTTGACGATTTTTCCGGCATCTATCTTTGCTTCCATTCAAGGTCCCGCACATTCTAATCAAATTTGTTTGGTTCTCTACTTATACCCTCGGAATTGTATCAAATGAGTTTTCTCTGTTTAGCTTGTTTTTCGATGCGCTGCGCTGTCTCCCAAGACCTTCGAGCGAACTCTGGCAGTTCGCCGTGTTCACGCACCCATCGCTCGAGGAACATGATTGTTCGGGAGTCAGAGCTGTAGCCCGAACCAAAGTCGCCGTAGCGTTGGTGCAATTCCGCGATGCGTTGGTCTCGCCTAACTTTTGCGACAATCGAAGCGGCTGATACTGCCACATATTTCCGATCGGCGTAGTTTTCGACTACCAGCTTCGGCTTCGTTCGCATATGTCGCAGGAGCCTCTCAGCGAACATCTTGGGGTTTGGGTCGGTTGAGTCTATGTACGCGATTTTTGGCTTCAGGCGGTCGATGATTTTTGCAAAGTTCATGGCCTCGGCCTCGTTGAGGTTGATTTTTTTGACCAGACGTAGCTCGTCTATCTCCGTCGATGATAACTCGACGATTTCAAGCTTGATCGCTTTTTCGGCTATCAGCTTCGCGAGCGTTTCACGCTTCTTCGGGCTCAGAAGTTTTGAATCTTTCACTCCTGCAGCCTTGAGTTCATCCAGCACTTTTTGGTCAAACATGGCGCCGCAGAGCACCATCGGGCCAAAAACTGGGCCGCGTCCAGCTTCGTCAGCACCGGCGATCATCTCTTCTTCCCCCCAGCAATATTATTAGCTTACATTTCATACACTTTTTGGCTGTGGTATGCCAAACAATTTTTTGGTTACGGGGCGCCCAGGCAGCGGCAAAACGTCGGTCATCGAGAACGCCATCAAAGTCCTTCAGGGACAAGGCTTCAAACCAGGTGGGCTTTATTGCCCAGAGATCCGAGAAGGCGGAGTTCGGCTCGGTTTCAAGATAATTGATCTCATGACAGGAGAAGAGCGCATCTTGGCGCACGTTGACCAACGCGAAGGTCCCCAAGTGAGCAGGTATCGCGTGAACGTAAAAAACGTGGATGAAATGAGCGAAGAGGCGATTGGACATGCGCTTCGAGAGGCAGATTTTGTGGTCATCGACGAAATAGCACCCATGGAGATGTACAGCGAGGGATTCAAACGTGCGGTGGCGGTTGCGCTCGATTCAGACAAGCCGCTTCTGGCTATAGTTCACCAGCGTACGACGACAGGTTTTATCGGCGATGTCAAGGCTCGTAAAGACGTGAAGATATTTGAAGTCGTGCCGGACAATCGTGCAGGATTGCCGACACAGCTCGCAGAAGAAATAAAAGTGTCAATGTCATCGGAGCGATAATTAATGCAGAAGCAAGTGGTGATCGAGGGCAATACAAAGTTGGAGGTTCCAGACCTCTCGAAGTTTAGGACGCCGGCTGGAGATTATGCCCCGTCGTTGACGCTGGTATTTTACAACCCGCGCATGGAGCTCTGCCGCGACATCTCGGTCTCTGTCGTGCAGGTATTGGCGAATGAGCTCGGCGGCATCCGCGTATGTGACCCGTTGGCGGGGGTTGGTGCGAGAGGGTTGAGGTATGCGAAGGAGGTCAGAGGCGTAGAAAAAGCCACAATCAACGATCGCTCGCTGGAAACGGTTGAATTTATCAGGCGCAACGTTGAGCTCAACGGGCTCAGCAACATCGAGGTGCATAACGAGGATGCGAACGTCTTGCTTTGGAGCCATAGAAGGGAGCGATTCCATTTTATAGATATTGACCCATTTGGTTCCCCAGCGCCATTCGTCGATGCGGCGTGCGCGGCTATCGCTCGGGATGGTATCCTCGCACTGACCGCCACGGATACAGCCCCGCTTTCTGGCGCTCATGTGAAGGCCTGCGTGAGGAGGTATGGGGCTCGTCCCCTGAAAACAGAGTATCATCATGAGCTTGGCGTACGAATTTTGATTGGCTTCGCTCAGCGGGTCGCGGGCAAGCATGAGCTCGCACTCGTCCCGGTCATGGCGCACAGCACCGAGCACTACTTCAGAATTTACCTTCGGGCAGCAGGTGGCGCCCAGCGTGCCGATGAGATTTTGAGTCAGCAGGGGTACGTGTCGCATTGCCGATCGTGCGGGCGCAGGGTCGTGACACATGGTATAGTTTCAGCATTGTCAAGCACTTGTGGATGTGGGGAAAAGTTTGATCATGCCGGCCCGATGTGGCTGGGGCAACTTATGGACGGGAAGTTTGTCAGGAAAATATACACAGATTTAGCTAATCGGAGCTTCAAGCTTGGATACCAAGAGTTAGTATTGCTCGACCGCTGCGCCGAGGAGGCAGGTGGTCCGCCAACGTTTTACGACTTGCATGATTTATCTAGGTGCGCGGGGGTTTCAGCGCCCAAGCGTTTGAAGGTTCTATCGAAGCTTCGCGGGATGGGATACTTTGCATCGCGCACCCATTTCTCGGACACTGGACTGCGAACTGACGCGCCGTTTGAGGAGCTTTTGCAGGTGTTTAGAGGCTTTTCTGGCATACGTTAGACAAAAAGGTACTGTTTAAACTTAAGTGTCTTACGTTAGACAACGGAGATTGGTTTAAGCCCCTTTTCAATGATGTAGATCTCGGCGCTTCCCTTGCGCGAGGCCACTGGCTTGGACATCTTCACGAACTCGAACTTCTGCCGAACCTCATCCAAAAAATCATCGAGCAAATCTCCTTGAAAAACTTTGATGAGGAGCCCTCCGCCCAACGCCAAAGCTTTTTCCGCGATAGAAAGTGCCGCTTTCGCGAGCTCCATCGAACGTGCGTGGTCGACATCCCACACCCCTGAAATCGAAGGAGAGGCATCTGAAATTATCACATCGGCGTTGCGCGGAAGTTTTTCTTTGATGGCGTCTGGTGTATCCATGTTTGTGATATCGGCAACGATGGTCGCGACATTGTTGTAGTGTAACTTTGAGATAGGTTGCAGGTCGACGCCGAGCACGAAGCCCTCTCTGCCTACTATCTCTCTCGCCGCCTGTAGCCAGCCACCTGGAGCCGCGCCCAAGTCTACGACGACATCTCCGCCGCGCATTAGATCGTAGCGCTTGTTCAACTGCATGAGTTTAAATGCCGCCCTGCTGCGCCAGCCATCGCGCTTCGCCATGCGGTAGAAGTGTTCACGCTTGCGTTCACGTTGCCATCGCCTGCCCAAACCCGCCCCCCCAACATCAAGGTTTTTCGAATGGGTTTCCCCACTTCCCATCGTAAGCGATTTCGCCGAGATTTTTCCGCTTCTTGCTTCCGACGGCCATCTTGACGACTTTTCCCCAAACACCTTCGCTCGGGTGCGGATATCCGAGCGGAGTTAGAGCCACTACCCGAATTTCCTTCGGTATCTCCAAGAGTTCCTTGATTTCTTTTTCATCGAAGAACCCGAGCCAGCACGTGCCCAACCCGAGGTTGGCGGCCTCAAGCACGAGATGTTCCGTCGCGATAGCCACATCGACCAAATAGTAATTTTGTCCGTGGCGGGTCCCACTTTGTTTCGGATCGCCGCATGCCACGATGAAAACCGGCGCGGACTTGGCCCAGAAATTAAATCCCTTGGCGAGCTTGGCGATGACTTCCTTGTCGCGGACGACGATGAATCGCCAGCACTGCTTGTTCCCCCACGATGGTGCGAGCCTGGCGGCCTCAAGGCACTTCGTGATCTTTTCCTGCTCTACCGGCCTATCGGCATACCTTCGGACGCTTTTGCGCGCTTGAATGATATCATCAAATTTCATAGAAGTCGCTTTACATTTTGGTATGGTGCTATTTTAGTTTTCTGCAATTTTGATTGGATCAAATCAACTTGCCACTTTTCACCGGCTTTATGCCGCGCTCCTTGAAGCTCATCGAAACGATTTTTCTAATTTCGTTGAAATCGGGGCTGTAGAATAAGTGGCTCTCGCACTTGCAATCGCTCGAGCCGAAGCCAGCGATAGGTTTTAGATGTTTTGCCAGCTCTCCTGCAACGGCGCACTCCTCTCGTTCCTTCGTCTCTCCCCGTATGACATCTATCACCCTGCCCCTCGTGAGGAGATGGTCTATATGCCAGTGAATTTTTTTATTCTCACCCACATGTCGTTGAATGCGCGCCTCCAAGCCGCCGAGCGCTGAACCAACGTAGGCGTAGTAGCCAGCTTTGAGTTTCAGGTCTCCTAGTGCTCCGATGCTGAGCTGAACCTCGTACGGCACGTGGATGAGCAATACATAGGTTCCGCGCATATGCCTCGATTAACTTTAGTGGTGGCGCTACTTTTGCCTTTCCGCGGGTATTAGATTAAAAAGGAAAAATTTAGCTTTAATTCTAAAAAGGAGCAATTAAACTCCTTTAAAGCTCTACATTTAGCTCCAGCTTCTCGCAAAGTTCTTTATATCGGTTCCTCACGGTGACTTCGGTAACCCTCGCGACTTCCGCCACATCGCGTTGCGTCCGCCTTTCTCCGGAGAGAACGCTGGCAATATATACCGCTGCAGCTGCCACTCCCGTCGGCCCGCGCCCTGATGTCAGCCCCTTCTTCGTCGCCTCCTTCAGGAGTTCGATGGCTTTTGTCTGGACCTCGCCGGTGAGCCCAAGCTCGCTTGCGAACCGTGAGACGTAGTCTATTGGGCTGGTAGGCCTCAAGTGGATGAGTAGCTCACGTGCTATGAAGCGGTAGCTGCGGCCGATCTCCTTTTTGCCGACTCGAGAAACTTCTGCGATCTCGTCGAGCGTCCTAGGAACCTTGCACTCCCTACAGGCGGCGTACAGTGAAGCGGCAGCGACGCCCTCGATCGAGCGGCCCCTGATGAGCCGCTCTTCAACAGCGCGCCTGTAGATAACAGCTGCGGCTTCGCGGACATTTCGCGGGAGGCTCAAGTGCGAGGCCATACGGTCGAGCTCGGAAAGGGCAAATGCCAAGTTGCGCTCCGTGGCGTCGGAAACACGGATCCTGCGCTGCCACTTGCGAAGGCGGTATATCTGCGCCCTCTTCTTTGGCGTCAGGTCTTTGCCGTGGGAATCTCGATCGCGCCAGTCTATCATCGTGGACAATCCCTTATCGTGTATGGTGAATGTCATCGGGGCTCCAACTCGGCCGCGCTTTTCCCTCTGCTCTTGGTCGAAGGCGCGCCACTCTGGCCCCATGTCCATGATCTTGTCGTGGATGACCCGGCCACAGCCCGCGCATATCAGTTCGGCATGCTCATAGTCGCGCACGAGTTTGACGCTTCCACATTCTGGGCATTTCCGTTCTTTTTCTACCCTCTCCACGCTCTCCCTCCTCCATAATATAGAGCTCCTTACCCACCAGCGAGGCGATATCGCCCTTGATCCCCATAGCTGGTCTTATACAGATGTATGGCATGCTCGTCGGCCCGAAAATGTCGATGACGCTGCCGACTCGTCTTTTGGCCCCGTCGTAGACTAAAGTGCTTTCCTTAGGTGCTTCGGGGACGCGCAAAACTAGCCCCCTTTTTGTGACGTGCGATACCTCTCCGAGCAGACGCATTTTTAAACTCCAAAAATTTAAATCCAGTTCTATTAGTGATTAATAAGCCTTTCGTAATATATAAAAGTGAGGTTTTTCACAGCCAAGTCTTGTTGTAAAGTCGAAAAGCGTTAACCCCTTTTCTTATGTAGTGGGCATGGGAAATTGCAGGTCGCGCAGTCCGTTTCGATCGTAGGGTATCTTTCACCTTTTATAGCGGCCACTAGCTGTTTGACTCTGGAGAGTTGTTGCGTTGCGCCTCTTACAAGCAAGGTGACGCTGCCCTCGGCTCCAGATATGCCGCCCTTGCCAAGAGCAATGGCATCTGCCCCAGTAAGGATATTTATAGCCTCCAACTCCGTGATCACCTTCCCGGGCAATGGAGAAATGCCAAGGGGCACTCCCGTCGAAAAAGACGCTTTGTCGATGCCAGCAAGCTGGGTGAGATCTGTAATTTTACTTGGGATGAATTTTTCTAGGCCCACGGCGATGATGAGGTTCACGCCACGAGAGATCAGCGTACCCCAAATTTTTCCAACTGTTCCGCCCCTCCGGCTCGCAAGGAAGACGCCCGCCATCCAGCTTGGGTCCAGCGCGTTCGCCCCTTTTATGAAGACATCGTTCGAAGTCATGTCGAGAAGCACATCTTCCATTTTGTCATCGATGACTTTTCCCTTGCGGATTATGATTTCCTTAGTGCGCTTCTCCGGTGGCAGGACGCATGTGCCTTTTGGTAGGACGATTCCTGCGGCGAATTTTTCTCTATCGATTTTGCGCCCGAGCAATTCCTCGGCCACGAATGCGTTGGTGGTGCCTATCGCCACGATCACGATGCCGTTGCGAAGTGCATTCTGCACCTCAGGCAACTTTGCCACGGCTTTGGCTATCAGCCGCTTGGACTCTGTCGGCGTTAGGGTAATTTGAGCTTGAGGCATTCACATCAGCTTTAGAAAATGTCATGGTTTTGCGCTTTCTTGCGTCGGAGCTGCAGTTTTAGCGGCAGACTCCTTTTTGGCTTCAATGAGCACGGCGCTGATGGCACCCTCTTGGCCAGGCCTGCTGGTGACTCGCGCCCGTCCAATATCTGTGTTTATGATTGCTCCCCGCGTCAGCACGTTTCGGCGCACAAAGTGAGGGTCGGCAGGGTTCTCAACGACGGTGAGTATCTTCGCTTTTTTTGTCTGCCCAGTTTTCGGGTCTGTGATATTTGCGATATCGGCGCTCAAAATCTTGAATTTTCTTTCGCCACCCGTAGTCCTGATCTCGGCCCGCTTCGTAGGGCCGAGCCCAGCTTCCACGAACTCGCTGCCCATCTCACGTTTCCGCTTCTTCCGCCTAGCCCATATCCGCCCGCCCGTTGACTTGGTGAGAGACCTGCCCTGCCATCTAGCCATTGAACCACTTACCTACTGTTTTAAGCGGACAGTTAAAAGCGTTTTCTAGCCTACCGGGCCATCTCGTCGATTCGCTCTCTTATCCTTTCCATGTCATCCTCAAAGCCGAAGTAGCCGGCAAACTTCTTCGACGTTCGAAGTATGCGAGTGCGGCCGAACGGTTTTGATTCCACAAATCCTAGGGCTGCGAGTTGTTTGACGTATTCGTAGGCGCGCCCACCTCTCAGCTCGACAAGCTTCGCCTGTTGGACGGGTTGCTTGTAGGCTATGAGAGCAAGCGTCTTGAGTGCTCCCCGCGAGAGCTTGGTTTTGGGTATGATGCCCTCCAATTTGGGCACGAGTTCGTCTCGAAGCCGCAGGGCGAAAGTATCCTTGGCAGTTTCGTGTAGCGCGAGAGCACCGCCGCGTTTATCGTAATCGCTTTTTATGGCATCGACGAGCTTGCGCACGTATGTTTCCGATTGAGTGCCGATGACCTTACAGAATTCCTTGAGGTTGAGGGGTCGATCTGCGGCGTATAGCGATGCTTCTATGACTGTGCGGTCCTCTTTGACCCCCATCTTACGCACCAGCGGGTTTCACCAGAGAGACAAAAATTTCCCCGAATAAATCATCCTGAGCGAGAGTTACCGTCTTTCGCCCACATAGGATCAAGAGCAATAGGAGTGTTCGTGCGACAGCAATCCTTGTCTTTTCGGTGATCAGCTCCGAGAAGGTTACATTGTGGCCATCTTTTGCGAGCTCTGTTATTCGATGGTACATCTTTTCGAGGTATTTTTCGATGTTGATGTCGTATTCGCTGAGCACTTTCATTATCTTCTCTAAGCCACGTCTGACTGGGTGTTTAATGTTAGGTTCGTTCTGCAGTGCCTCTTGAAGTGCGCCAAGAAGGTCAGCGATTGTTATCTTTCGGGGTGAGTGATGGATCAGCATAACTGGGCCGAGTTCCGGCAGGCCGATGTCGAGGACATCTTGGAGCTCCTCCTCAGCGACATTGCCGTTACCATTCCCGTTGAGGACATAGTCGGACTTCATCCGTAGCAGGACGGAGGCTGAGAGGACGGTTCTACCAGAAACACGGAGATCCAGCTCCTCCATCTCCTTTATGCGCTTGACGAAGACTTCAGCTAGCTTTTCTATGTCGACATCCCAAGGGTCAATCTTATGCTCCTGCACAAGCCCAAGCAGGATTTGGAACGGCTGATCTAGGACTACTGCCATCATATCACCTTAGGCGGCATACCCACTTAATTCCACCGATAACATACGGGACACCCCCGAGTCGTCCATGCTCACGCCGAAGAGACGGTCGGCCACGGCCATCATAGCATCGTGCAGCGTCACGAGAATTATTTGAGATTGCTTTGACGAACGGTGGAGCATCTGCGCTATGCGTTGACGATTATCTGGGTCGAGGTGTGCATCTATCTCATCGAGGATGTACAGAGCGGTCGGTTTAGCCCGCTGGATTGCAAAGATGAACGCGAGCGCGGTCAAGGCTCTCTCGCCCCCCGACATCGCTCTGGAAAATACTTCTTTCCCGGCAGGCTTCGCTTCTATCACCAGTCCACCGTCGAGGGGATGCTCTGGGTTCTCGAGTATAAATTTCGCCGTGCCTCCAGGCGACAGCTCGCTGAATATCTCGCTGAAGTTCTTTGAGATTTGATCAAAGGTGTGCATGAATATTTCTCCCTTCTTCTTGTCGATGTTAGCGATGAGATCCAAAATTGTCTGCTTTTCGTTGACTAGCTTGTTGGATTGTGCATTTTGAGCGTTGTAGCGGCGTTCAGTGTTTCTAAAGTCCCTCACTGCGCGTGCATTTATCGGCCCGAGGGCATTGATTTCAACCTCAAGCTTTGATATATCTTCTTCTAGTTTGGTTTGGTTTATGCTTTGTTGAACTTTTACGCGCACCCTAAAGTGTTGGAGTTCTTTTTCAGCGGTTTGGAGCTGCACTTGAAGCCCTCTTTCCTCGATTTGGTATCCCTGAATCTCGCTATCAAGTGCTTTGGTTTCTCCATCAAGGTGCTTGGCTTTTCTCCCCAGACTTCTGGATTTACTTTCCAGCTGGTCTCTCTCCTTGCGCGCGTTTTGAATAGACTTCAACAGCTCGCTCTCTTGCTGGGTCGCAGATTCCAACGATTTTTGAGCTTCGGATATCTTTTGCTGGTATTCTTTGAGCCTCTGATCGAGTTGCTGGCGTTGTCCATCGAGTGTCGCAAGCCGAGTCCTGAGTTGGAAAGGTGAAATTTCCAGTTTTTCTGTTTCTTTTGGTGATTCAATTATCTGTTTTATACACGCGTCGAACTCAGAAACTGTGTTGTTGATCTTATTGAGCACGCTCTGCAGTTTTCCAAGGAGTTCATTGGCTTTTGTAGGCGATTTGATGCCCTTTAAATCTTGAAGCAGGATGCTGAATTCCTGCCTGAGTTTGTCAAATTCAGACGACAGCCGTGCGAATTCCTTCATAGGCTCTTTGCCAGCTGGGCCACTGATTTTTTCCAGCTCCTTTTGGGTATCGTTGAGATCTTTTTCAATTCGTTCGTAATCTCTTTTCGCTGGAGACATGAGCTCGGTCAGCGCGCCTATACGTTCCCGGAGCCCGCTGGCGACGGCTATAGCTCCTGAACTCTGGCTCTGCTCGATGAGTTTGTTGAGTTCTTTAACTTTTCTTTCATGGTTTTTTATCTCTTCTTCAACTTGGCCAAGTTTTTCTGAGAGTTCTTGCTTTTGTTTTGTGCGAGTTTGAATGTGCCCCTTGATTTCGGCTAATTTTTGCTTGAACGTGTCCTGCTGAATTTGTAGCAGCATCGTGCGGGATTGTTTAATTTTCGCATCTAGCTCACGATGACGCAGGGCATGATCTCGCTCCTCTCGGAGTTTTTCCATTTGTACCTTGATCTCATTGAGTGTGGCACTCAGAGTTCCCAAGTTCGTCTCTACCTGTTGTAATTGCCCAAGTGCTTTCTCCTTCTTTTCATCATATTCTGCCACGCCCGCGAGGTCATCGATTATTTTTCTTCGGTCGAGAGGATCCATTTTTATGAATCTTTCGACGTCGCCTTGCATGATGAAGTTGTAACCGCCAAGGCTCGAGATGACTGGAGCTAGAAGGTCAACGACCTCTTGTCGTGAAGCTCGCTTTTTGTTTATTTTATAGACGCAGGTACCCGAGCGATTTACTATCCTTGTTATAGTTAGGACATTTGAATCGACTGGAAAAACTTTGTCAGCGTTGTCGAAGTGAAGCGACACCTCGGCGATCGACGCTGGCCTGCCCCCTTTTCCGCCGTTGAAGAGCATGTCAGAAAATCTCTCCGCGCGCATTGTCTTAGCGCTCATGTCGCCTAGGACGAAACGAAAAGCCTCGACGATGTTGCTCTTGCCGTGGCCGTTTGGTCCGACGATGGCGGTCAATCCCTGTGCAAGGGGCAAACTTATCTTGGAATTTCCAAACGATTTGAACCCTCGCATCTCGAGCCGAGTTACGTGTACCACTTTCTCAACCTTTTTTGCTGTTCGCCCCACAACTCCCCAGTCCAACCTCTTTTAATTAATGGTTTTTCTAGCTTAAAAATTTTCTGTTCTGCTTTTTAAGCCTAAATTTAGCTATTTTTCTGCTTATCAGCCCTATTTTTGCCTTGTTTTTCGACTTCCAAACCCGTAGAGTTCTTTTCGGATGCGCGGCAGCATCGCCATGAATACTGCTTGCTCTGTGAATTTGACTCGATTAAGTTTACCGCGCGACAAGTAGCCGATCGCGCCCATACGCCTGCCAATATTTTTAATTCCAGTGAGTCGTTCCATAATTTTTGCTATTTCCTCTTTTTCTTTTATTACAGCTTCAATCACCACACGGGGATATTCGAAGCCGGAGCTATGACCTAATGTTACAGCCCCACGCTTATCGACTATTGCGCACCATTCGACGTCTAAAAATCCAGATTGTACATGTGCGACCTTCACGAGTCCTGCTTCTATACCCACACCCAGATCAAAATTTCCTGAACGCAACGCACGCCGTGCTCTGCTGATTGCACCCTTGATCACAGAATTCTGGCCGATAGGCTGTGGTGGCGCGTCCGAATCTACTTTGACGCCCTTCACGCTCGCTTTGATCGAGAAGCACTTGAGAGTGTTTTTCACCGCCTTTATTTTCACGGGATTTGTCGAGCCAACAGCTACGCGCATTCTATCACATCCAACTGTAGCTAAAGAGTTTAAATCAGATATATAGAATTATAGGGGGTTACGATGGCTATAGAAAAGATACCTGGCTTCAATGAGCTAGCGAAATTGGCGACTAGATTCTACCGGCAGCGTCTGCTCAACGATATAAAAAGTGATGGTGGGGTGCCAGAGCATGTGGCGATAATTTTAGATGGGAACCGCAGGTTCGCTCGAGAGGCAGGTGTGCCAACTTTTGTCGGTCATGCTCTTGGAGCGGAGAAGCTCGAGGAAGTTTTGGATTGGTGTAGGGAACTTGGAATCAGACATGTGACGGTTTATGCTTTTTCGACGGAGAACTTCAATCGCCCACCTGCAGAAGTTGAGGCTCTCATGGACCTTTTTGCAGAAAAGCTAAAAAAGATGGCGAGCAATGAGCGCGTCCATAAGAACAAGATAAAAGTGCGAGTAATAGGAGATCGTAACTACCTCCCAGCGCGCGTCGTTGAGGCCATAGATGAACTTGAAGAGGTTACACAAAATTATGGTGATTTTTTCATCAACATCGCGATGGGTTATGGTGGAAGGGCAGAGTTGGTCGATGCGGTTCGAAAGATATGTGAAAGCGTCGAAAAAGGTGAGATAAGACCAGATGAAGTGGATGAGCAAGTGATCGTCAAGCATCTCTATACAGCTGGCACCCCTGATCCAAGCTTAGTCATTCGAACGAGTGGAGAGGAGAGGTTGAGCGGTTTCCTCCTCTGGCAGTCCGCGTATAGCGAACTCTACTTCTGTGAGGCCTACTGGCCAGCGTTCAACAAGACGGATTTTCTGCGCGCGATACGAACTTACCAGAGCAGGGAGCGGAGGTTTGGGAAGTGAAGGCCGAGGTCGCCATCATAGGGGGCTCCGGCGTCTACGCGCTCGACCTGATCAGGGATCCAGAGACGGTTACGATCGACACGCCGTTTGGAAGATCTCCGGAGATCGTGATCGGCAAGTTGGATGGGCTAAGGCTGGCTTTTCTTCCACGCCACGGCAAGGGGCATACGGTGCCTCCTCACTTGGTCAATTATCGTGCGAACATCTGGGCCATAAAGGAACTTGGAGCTACGCGCGTGCTGGCGACTACGGCGGTCGGTTCGTTGAATCCACGGATGCGCCCGGGAGAACTTGTCCTCCTCGACCAGTTCATAGATTTCACGAAATGTCGCCCGACTACTTTTTACGAAGGCGGAAAAAGCGGCGTAGTGCACATAGATGTAGCTCAACCATACTGTCATGAGCTTCGTGTCACGCTCATCAAAACTGCTCGTGAACTCAAAATCAAGTTGCATCCACGCGGGGTGTATTGCTGTTTTGAGGGGCCGCGATTTGAAACGGCGGCGGAGATAAAAGCCGCGCGTCGTCTAGGCTGTGATTTGGTTGGAATGACCATCGTGCCCGAGTGCGTTTTGGCGAGGGAGGCGGAGATATGCTATTCGGCGATAGCCGTCGTGACAAATTTCGCGGCGGGCATCTCCAAGGTGAAGTTGACGCATGCTGAGGTTATTGAGCTTATGGCAGAAAACATAGGGCGGGTAAAAAAACTGATGCTTGCGGCGATCCCAAAAATCCCAGCGGTTTGCGGTTGCGTGTGTGACAAGGCGCTCGAGGGTGCGATGGTTAAAGTTTAGTTACTCCTCGAACAGTTCCTCGTAATATTCTATACCCTCAGATTGGTATTCGCGCTCGACCGGTTTTTTCTTCTTCTTTTTCTTTTCGACGATGACGGCAATCTTTTTGACTTCCTTGCCCTTTTCGCTGATTTTATAGGATGTAGGAACTTTCAGCTTCATCTTGCGACCGCAGCGTTGGCAAACGAGCAGGGATTTGCGCCCGACTTTCTTGGGTAGAAGCATACCTCCACATTTTGCGCAGAATTCCATATGATCACCAAAATTAATTGAACGTTTTAGGGGAGGTGCGCCTTATAAAACTATCGTTGGCGGGTTCTGTATACTTATAGGGAGATATTTCAAAAAAGATATGGGGCGATAAAATGTTCGTTACTTGTGCTGTTTGTAATAAGCGAATCAATAAATCCAACGCTACAAAATACATAATACAAGACTGGCATCAAAAAAATACATTTTACACCCACAAAGAATGTGAAAAAGAATTCGAATGTAAAAATAAGGTATATGAAAAAAATATCTCTATTAAAGAATACCTTGAACGGCTCAGTTTCAAGCCGAGACCCTAATTAGCGATAACCATTTGTTATCTCCCAATTGTAACGGCAAATTTGCGGCCTCCGCTGGTGTTTTTTGTTTATAAAGCACCTTCGACCAATCTCTTGATGGGAAATGGGTAGAACTCTACATTATCGCACAAAACAATCGGTGAGTGCGGAAGAACTCAAGCGACTCAAACGCATCGAGAAAAAGTACAATTCATCGCAGCGTTGGGTAGAGCGGCGCATGAAAATTTTTATCGATCCAGATATAGAGGATAAACTCAAAACATTTTGTGGATTTACCAAAGTAGTCTGCGATGAAGACGCCGAGCTAGTGATTGCAGCTATAAAGGAAATGTCAGTAGCGACGCCAAGGTTGACATGGCTCGTTTACGATGAAGGCGGGTTGACGAACGACGTTTGGGTGAAGCTGAAAGCGGGAAAGTTTCGGGACTAAAATTCTTTCAGAGCTTTTTGGCTCTTGTCGCGTGTGACGACTCGCTCGAAGGTGTGCGTCGGGGGCTTGCTTATCTGCACATATTCTAGCCCATACTCCTTCAACAATTTCAGGGCGCTCGAGGTGATGTTGGGTGCGACGAGTATGCCTCTGACCTTCTTCTCGTGTTTTTCTTTTACCTCATCCACATAGCGTTTGAGCTGGCTCACCCCCGCCAACTCGGCCCTGCCGCGCTTGAACTCTACCACCACGCCGTTCCCATCGCGGTCGATGCCGTACAGGTCTATCGCGCCGTACCTCGTCATCTTCTCCCGCTCGATCGGCTTGAGGCCGTCCTCTATCAGGCTCGGATTGTTGAAGGCCCTGTCGATCAGATCTTTCTCCGAACCGACGAGATACAACTCCTCTTCATCGATCAAATCGAATGACGCTGCCAGCTTCAATTCTTTGAATAGCACGAGGAGGGTCTCTTTTGGTTTTGGTCTATGCGAGAAAATTTGTAGCCCTTCCTTCGTGAGCTTCGCCGTGGCCCTACATCCCGGTGGGTTCCAGTTCACAGGCTCCCTTTTATCCTTTCGGTGGACGAGCAGTGTGCCATCTGGCTTCATGATGACGATGCGCTCTCCTTGGGGTAGCACCGATCCAGCCCTTCCGACGTAGTTGACGATGCACTGGCCGACGAGCAGGACGACTAGCTTTTCTCTCGTCGCTCTTTCGACCAGCTCGCGGGCCTTCTCTAAACTTGGTTTGGTGAGCGCCTCCAAAATTTTCATCCTCGTTCACTTAACTTTAGACGCAACCCGCTGCACGCGCTCATCCATGCTTCGTGGCTGGTCGAGGCGTTCGTCGATCCGCAGCGTTGTGAGCACGCGCTTGGCCCCGGCTTTTATCACGGCCTCGTGTGCAGCCTTCGCGATTTTGAATGCCTTTTCGATGTCGCTCACCTCAAAAATCGTGCCCATCGAGTGCAGCTGATATTTTACACCGGCATCCTTGACGGCCTGCACAGCCTTGCTGATGTAGTCGCTGAGCCCGGTACCGGAGGTTCCTATCGGCACCACAGAAAGTTCCGCTATTAGCAGCTTCGCCATTTTCCACCCCCCATTAAATATACTTAAGTTCATAATTATTGCGGTGGTGAAGTGTATCTCTTGCTGGGTTGTGGCGATGTCGGACTAGCTGCTGCGAACAAGCTCAAGGAGGGCGGGGTAGAAATAACGATAGTCGATCGAGACCCCAAAAGAGTGAGATGGCTCAAGGAGATGGGGTACAACGTCGTCGAAGGCGACTTTTCGACACAAGAGACGCTTCGCAACGCCGAGATCATACGCGCTGAGATAATACTCTTGCTCACCTCAAATTACCGAGACACGGCAAGGGCACTGGTTGCGATAGAGGCGCTGAAAAAGCAGCTCGACATAGATCCCGTCATCGTGGCTCGCGTTGAGGACGATTCCGATGTAGAGGGGCTTAAGAGGGTCGGCGTGACCGAGGCGCTTCCAACATCGCAGATTTTGGCAGGTTCTGTGTTCGATAGGGCAAGTGAATTGGAGATGATGATGCGCGAGAAGAAGCTGAGAGCCATGCTCAGACAAATTCAAGGGAAAGTGGCGATCGTGCTTCAGACGAACCCTGATCCGGACGCCATAGCTTGTGGAATGGCGTTGAAGTACTATCTTAAGACATTCGGCCTCGACTCGGACATAATCTACGATGGTGGGATAGGACATCAGCAAAATAGAGCGATGGTGAATCAATTTGGGCTCGAACTCATCACCGCTGACAAGGTGAAGTTCGATTCGTACGCAGCGCATGCTTTGGTGGACGTCGCCACGCATACAAATTGTTCGTTGCCCAAGGAGATAGAGCCAACCATAGTCATCGATCATCACGCGGTACCATCTGGCGAGGTCAAGGCTCGTTACTTGGACGTCACACCCGTCGGCGCAGCCTCGACCCTGCTCACGAACTATGTAAAATATGCGGGCGTCAACGTGGATAGCCCGCTTGCAACAGCGCTCGCGTTTGGTATCCTCACAGATACGGCCGACTTCTCGCGCGGGGCCACGACGCTTGATTTCAAAGCTTTCGAGTTTTTGTTGCCGAAGGTGAGTTCAGATGTCTTGAATAAGATACAACATCCGGCGCATTCTCCAGATACGCTCGATGTACTTTCTCGCGCGATTAAGGCGAGCAAGGTGAAGGGCGGCTACCTCATCTCGAATGTCGGCGATGTCAAGGATAGGGATGCGATATCTCAGGCCGCCGATTACCTTCTGCAGCGCGAGGGCGTGATCACCACATTAGTGTACGGCGTAGTCAAAGATACCATCTTCGTTTCAGCGCGAACGAACGATGTCAGAATGAGCATAGGTGAAGTGCTGAAGTCGACTTTCAATGAGATAGGTTCAGCGGGAGGGCACGCGGAGATGGCTGGGGCGCAGATACCGGTGAAGGTCCTTGGCAAGCAGACGGACAAGCGTTCCATCAGGGCCGCGGTGGACCGCGAGATAGGTGTCAGATTTCTGGAAGCCGTCGGCGTCGTCAAGCCAAGGCAACAGCGCAAGAAGAGCGAATAGTGGTGCGATGAGCTACTTGCGGGATGCGATGCGTGGCTCGCTTGCGCAGGAGGAGTTGGAGCTCCTCCCAGCGGGCTTCGATCGGATAGGCAATGTCATCATTCTAAATTTGCCGCAGGAATTGATTTCAAAATCGGAGGAGATCGCTCGAGCCCTGCTCAACATCAAGGGTGTGCGGACGGTCGCCTTGAGAACGGAGGCGATAACTGGGAGGGAGCGCAGGCCGCAGGTGAAGGTGATAGCGGGCGCCCAGATGACGGAGACTCTGCACAAGGAGAACGGTTGCATCTTCAAGCTCGATGTTGCGGAGGTGATGTTTTCAGTTGGCAATATCTTCGAGCGAGCGAGGGCAGCGAAGCTCGTGCAGCCCGGAGAGGTCATCGTCGACATGTTTGCGGGCGTGGGACAATTCAGCATCCCGATAGCTAGGCATGCAAAACCGAGAAAAGTTTATGCGGTAGAACTCAGCGAAGTTGCATATCGCTACCTCCGCGAGAACGTCAGGCTGAACTACGTCGGCGACATCGTGGAGCCAAGGCTTGGTGATTGTGCGAAGGTGGCGCCGCTCGGCGTGGCGGATCGCGTTATCATGGGCATGCTTCACGTGACGCACGAGTACCTGCCGCTGGCGATGCGCGTGCTGAAGCCGAGCGGAGGCGTGATCCACTACCACGAAAGTGTGCCGAGCAAGCTACGGTTCGAGCGCCCGATAAAGCGCATCACCGAGGTCGTCGAGGGGCGAGATTTTGAGATTCTCGGTCAACGCGTCGTCAAGCGCTACGCACCTGGCGTCGACCACGTGGTCATCGATGTGAGAATAGGACCAGAATTAAAAGGATGAATGAGTAAGGTTGAAGGGTAGGTAAAAAATGTTTCGCGGAAAGATCGATAAGCGGCAAATGGAACGGGCGATGCGGCAGATGAGGATAAAGTCGACCGATCTCGATGGCGTGCGCGAGGTCGTGATAAAACTTTCAGATAAAGAAATCGTGATGCCGAACGCGCAGGTGACGCTGACCGAGATGCAGGGGCAACGCAGCTACCAGATAACCGGCGAGGAGTTCGAACGCAAGCATGAGCAAGAGGCGGCTGAAGATGATGTCAAGCTCGTGATGGAACAGGCAGGCGTCGGTCGAGAGTCGGCGATGAAAGCGCTGAAGGAAACGGGCGGTGACATCGCGGCCGCAATTTTGAAGCTCAAGCCCAAATAGTCGGCCAAAATAGTTGTTATAAATATAA
>Ga0315282_10002965_pt1 | contig 30775 bp, 28 predicted proteins | sample YL17G07_20_MG_FD_203693 | JGI IMG/M metagenome (GOLD analysis project Ga0315282, IMG submission 203693) | Sediment microbial communities from Yellowstone Lake, YNP, Wyoming, USA - YL17G07_20 | ecosystem: Environmental > Aquatic > Freshwater > Lake > Sediment | place: USA: Wyoming | collected... | reverse complement strand
GCTCGGTCGTGGTACCGTTCCTCAAGTCACGCGGAATCGGCCGGCTTGCGGCCGTCATCCTCTCCCACCCCCACGCGGACCACCTGGGCGGCCTGCCGCTCGTGCTCCGCCACCTCCGGGTCGACCTGTTCCTGTTCTCCGGCCAGGGAATCCGCGCGGACCCCGGTTTTTCCCTTCTGCACCAGGCGCTGGCCGCGCGGCGGATTCCGACGCGGACGGCCCACTCCGGGGCGGAATTGCTGGGCGAGCCGGGAGTCCGCATCCGCTTCCTCAACCCGCCCGCGGGCTTCCTCCGCCGCGGCCCCCGCGCCGAGGCGGCCGACAACAATTCCGCGGCCGTCGCCGTGGAATTCGGGGGCACCTCCCTGCTCCTGCCCGGCGACATCAAGTCCGCCGGGGAGCGCGCGCTGGCAGGAAACCTGCGCTGGCTGGGCGGGCCGGAGCGGCTCATGGCCGTCCCCCACCACGGGAGCGTCTTCGCCTCCTCGCACGAGTTCCTCGCCGCGGTCGCCCCCCGGCATGCCGTCATCTCGGTCGGGGGGCGGAACCCCTTCGGCCACCCCCATCCGGCGGTCCCCATCAGGTACCGCGACCAGGGGGCTGAACTGCTCCGCACGGACCAGGATGGCGCCATCGAGGCCGTCTCCGACGGCTCCCGCTGGACGCTGCGCAGAATCCGGTGAAAAGACCCCCGGGACTGCTATTGTTGGCGGTCCGGGAGGCCGTTATAGTTAATTGAGAGGACTTTAGAGTGTCGCCAAAGGGGATTCGCTTCCTGACTTCAGCCGCCCTGGCCGTTGCCACGGCGCTGTCCGCCGGCCGTGCGCGGGCCGCCGCCGGCGTCGCCGGCGCCGACATCCTCAAGATACCCATCGAGGCGCGGGGCTGGGGGGTCGGGATGGCCTATTCCACCATCTGCGACGACGTGGGCGCCATGGCCTACAACCCGGCGGGGCTTTGCCTTTCCGGCGAACGTGAGCTTCGTTTCACTCACCTCTCTCTCATCGAGGGGACCTACATCGAGTCTCTCCTCGGTTCGTATCCCCTGGGCCGCTGGGGAACGGGCGGGGCGATGTTCCTCTACCGGGGCATGCCCCCCATCGACAACGGCGCCGCCTTCACCAATGACAGGCCGGTGAATGTTTACGACATGGTCTTCGGCGGCTACGTCGCCTTCCGGTTCAGCCACCTGCTTCCGGGCGTGCGCATAGTGTCGCCGCTGGCGGTCGGGGTGGGCATCAAGAGGGTTTCCATGCGCATCGGTTACCAGGGATCCCCTCCCCTGGCGGCCGACGCGGTCGCGGTGGACCTGGGAATGCTCCTCCAGGCGGATCCGTTCCGGCTGGCCCTGGTGACGCAGAACCTCGGCGGCAACTACTCCTTCCCCAGCTACGAGGACGACACCCTTCCACGGACCCTGCGCGCCGCCGCGGCCGTCATCCCCTACGAGGACGCCGCCAACTTCGTCATCTTCGCCGTGGAGGACGCCTCCTACATCGGTGCGTCAACCTCCATGAAGGAGGGTGATGACTCGTGGAAAATCTGGGAGGCCCTCAACGTACTCTCGCTGGGCGCGGAATACTGGCGGTTGAAAAAGATGGGCGTGCGAATCGGTTACGTCATCCCCTGGGGCCCGGAGAGGGAATCATACACCGGAGGAGCCGGGCTGGCGGGGGGAGGTTCTTTCCGGATATACACCGACTGGCTTACCTACCAAATCGACATAGCGTATCGCCCCCTTTCCATAGGTTCCGCCCGGCAGGATGCCTTCTCGCTCTCGCTGGGAGTGCGGTTTTAATGGCTCGGAGGGGGGCTTCGCCCCCCTTCCGACGGACCTGAAAAAATCGCGGACTAAATCCGCGATTTTTTCATCCTCGCTTCGTTCGGACTCGCTGTTCTTTCAATACAAGAAACCGCATGCTCGCTTGGGTCCTGCCTCCCCCCAGGAACAACGGAACCAAGAACCTCCACTGAAAACAAGACTCAGAACATCGCGTCCCGCGGCCGGATAATCAGGGGGCCATGAGATTCCTTCTGGTGCCGCTCCTCGCCTGGAACATCTGGCTGCTCGCCTTTTGGATAATCAATTTCCACCTTGCCCCGGCCGTGCTGGGCGACGCCTTCAGGCAGTATTTCCTCGGTACTTCATTCTCGCTGCCGGTCCTGCTCAAGAACTGGGCTTCCTTCGGGCTCGCCGGGTCAGGCCTCGCCGGGATGGTTTCCGTCGCGTGGCTCGCCGGCGGCGCCGCGGCCGGGCTGGCTTCCCGCGCCCTGCGTAGCGATTACCTCATTAGGCTGGGCGTGGGATTCGGCCTCCTCGGCACCGGCATCCTGGGCCTCGGGCTGGCGGGACTCCTGTTCGCGCCTCCCGCCGCCGCCATGCATGTCGCGCTTGCCGCGCTCTGGGTGTGGATTCTCCTGCGGAACCGCAGTGGCCTCCGCCTCCCCGCCCTCACCCTGCCGCCGCTGTCCCCGCCCGTCACAGTGGTCGCAGGGCTGGCGGCCGTGGTGGCTGTGGCGGGCATCCTCAACATCGAAATATCCTGGGATGCCCTCTCCTACCACCTGCGCCTTCCGTCCTTCTATGTTTACCGCCACAAGTTCTATGACGTGTGGCACCATTTCTGCGCGCCGTTCCCCTCGCAGGTCGAGATGCTCTACGCCGTTTCCTTCGTCATCCAGGAGGAATACCTTGCCCGGTTCCTCAACGCGCTTTTCTGCATCCTCCTCCTGCCCGCGCTCATGTCGCTGGGCCGTGCGGCCGGACTGGAAGCCCGCTGGGCCCCGCTTTTGCTGGCGGGTTCGCCCCTCTTCCCGGCCCTCCTGACCCGCGCCTATATTGACCCGGGGCTGGCCTTCTTCCTCACTCTCTCGCTCATCCTCTTCGTGCGCTGGTGGCGCGGGGCCGGGGGAGGCGCACTCGTCATCAGCGGCGTCCTGGCCGGCTGGGGGCTCTCCTGCAAATACACCGGCGCGTTCTTCCTCGCCGGAATCCTCGCTGCGGCGCTTCCACGGCTCGGGAAGCGGGAAGGCCGGAACGCCGCGGCCCTCTGGTGTTCCGCCGCGCTCCTCCCCTTCCTCCCGTGGCTCCTGAAGAACTGGCTGTTCCGGGGGAACCCGCTGTGGCCCTACCTCGGCGCTATTTTCGGAGCGCACAGCGTGATTCCGCCCGACGTCACACCCTTCTTCGAAAAAGCCTCGCCGCTCGCCGGGCTTGCTTACCTCCTGCCGCGGCGCGCCGGCGGGCTTTTCTTCGACAACGGCCGGGTGGACGGGCCGCTGCTCCCCGCCGTATGGGGGCTCCTGCCCCTCCTGGCGATGCCGCCTTCCTCCGACGCCATGGCCGTCCTGCGCCGCTCCGTGTTCGGGTATCTCGCGGCGTGGTTCCTGCTCGCGCCGGATGTCCGTTTCCTCCTGCCCGCCCTGCCCGCGCTGGTCCTCACCATCGAACCGGCCATCGCTTCCGTGGCCGCGGCGGGAGCCGCCGCGCGCAAGTGGACCCGCGCCATCCTGGAAACCGGTCTCGCTTCCGGAATGCTATACGGGGCGTGCATCCAATGGACCTTCTTCGCCCCCTTCACCCTTCCGCTCGGGCGCGAGGACCCCCATCGAAAACTGGAGATGGGTCTCGACCCGCCCCCATGGGCCGCCTACACGAAGGATTTCGTCAACGCGAACCTGCCCCGGAACGCCCGCATCATGTTCCTCTCGCACTTCTCGACCTATTACTACGAGCGGGAATGCATCGCGGATTTCCACTACGGAACCTCGCACCTTGCCGAAATCCTCCGGGAGAACCGCACCGCGGAGGACATGGACAAGCGCCTGCGCCAGCTCGGCATCCGGTGGCTCCTGGACATCTGGACCGGCCCAAACCAATACGGGAAAATACCCGGCTATTACGATGTCCCGCCCGGCGTGCCCGAACAATTCAAGCGGTTCATCGCCGAAAGGGGCGAGGCCGTCTGGCTGATGGACAATTTCACGCTCTTCCGGCTGGGCCGTCGGCACGCTGCCCGGCCCCTCCCCTCCCTGCCGGTTTACGGATGGCTCCCGCTGGCGGGGGCGGAACAGGCGGACGATACCGGCCAGATGCTCAGGGCCCTCGCCTCCCTGAAATCGCCCCCCCCGCTGGCCCGCAACCTGGGCACCACTTGGCTCCAGCGGGGGGACATCCAGAACGGACTGGAGGATTTCGCGGGCGCCGAGTCGTCCTTCCGTCACGCGTTGGAATACGGGCTTGATGTCCCGCGGGTGCGCCTTGGGCTTTCCTACGCCCTCCTGCGGCTGGGCCGGCCGCGGGCCGCCCTCCCGCACGCCACCGAGGCGTTCCGCCGGAGCCCCCTTTCCGCCTACGCCGCGGCCAACCTCGCCTCCATTGAGGCTACGCTGGGCAACCGCACGCGCGCCCTGGAGCTCGTGCGGGAGGCGGTCAGGCGGAACCCGGGGAACGAGGCGTACCGTGCAATGGCCCGCCAGTTTGAGGACGGTTCCGGGAGGCCCGGGAAGGAAAGGTGAATTCCCGGGCGCCGACTCCGCCGTTCCCGCCCAGCAAGCTCATCCGCCGGGCCGTTTTCGCGAAGCCCCGGCCCCACAAGGGCGACGGGGACATGTGGCCCATCACCTGGGCCGCGGACGGCTTCCTCTACGGCGGAGCGGGAGACAACAGCGGAAGCCCCATGAACTTCTGGCGCATCCACGGGGAAGACGGCGGCCCCTGGGCCTTCCACCTGGAGCTGGTCGACAACATGCCCATCGACCCGAAAGCCTGGTGCCAGCGCCCCCGCGTGGACCCGGCCCGGGGTGTGAAGCCGGCCAGCCTGTTGGGCATGGACGGCATGCTCTACTTCGCCGTGGAGCTCCACAACTACGGCGAGAATCCCGCGTTCAACCGGCAATGCAACGTGAGTTCCTTCATCATCACCACCCGGGACTGGGGGAAGACATGGGACCGGGAGGCCACCCCGCCGGATTTCTTCACCGGCCGCCTCGCCTCCCCGCACTTCATACAGTTCGGTCGGGACTACGCCGGCGCGCGCGACGGCTTCATCTACGCCCACTTTCCCGCCGGGCGGGACGGGAAGAGCTACTGGTGCAACGCCGACTTCCTCCTGCTGGGCCGGGTCCTCCAAGGCCGCCTGCTGGCCCGGGACGCCTGGGAGTTCCATGCCGGAACGGACGCCTCCGGAAACCCCCTCTGGACGCGCGACGGGGAGGGCGCGGCCCCCGTCTTCGAATACCCCCTCATGACGGGCGAGGACCACTGCTCTTGGAATCCCGGCCTCAGGCGGTACCTCCTCGGCAATTTCTCGTTTATGGACGGGAAAACGCTGGAACCGCGCCCCTACCACCAGTGCTGGCCGGAAAGCGTGGCCCCCAGCCAATTGACCCTCTTCGAGGCTCCGGAGCCCTGGGGACCGTGGTCGCTGTTCCACCGCGACGACGACTGGGGCACCGTGGGGGACTACCAGCCCAGCTTCCCGGTGAAGTGGATGAGCGCCGACGGGAAGCGCATGTATATGGTGTCCGCCGGGTCGCTGGACGACTACAACTTCACCTGCCAGCAGATAGACCTGGAATTATTCTGATGCGGATAAGGAGCCTGCATTGCTGAAATTCGCCCTGATTTTCACCGCAGGATACCTCACCGTTCTCCTCGGAGTCATCGGATTCCAGCGCTGCCTGGTCTACTTCCCGCACCGCGATTACCTGCTTACCCCCCGCGACACTGGGCTGGCGTTCGACGAGGTGTTCCTGACCACGGAGGACGGAACTCAAATATGCGCCTGGCTGGTCCCGGCGGCCGCAGCCGAAGCGCCAACCGTCTTATACCTGCACGGAAACGGGTCCAACCTCGGCGACCTGGTTCAGCTCGCCTGCGGGTTCCACGAACTGGGGTTCACCTTCGCCGCGGTGGACTTCCGCGGCTACGGGAAAAGCGCAGGGAACCCCACGGAAGCGGGACTTTACCAGGATGGCAAGGCAGCTTACCGCTGGTTAACGTCCAAAGGCATCCCGCCTTCCCGGATATTCATTTACGGCCAGTCGTTGGGTGGCGCGGTCGCCGCATGGCTGGCCGCCCGGGAACCCTCGGCAGGCCTCATTTTAGAGGGGGTGTTCCCCTCCCTCCACGCTTCCGCGCGGCACCACTATTTTTTCCTCTTCATTCCGGAGGCGGCGGTTAGGGACAGGTTTCCCACCGCCGAGAACGCGGCGAAAGCCAAATGCCCCGTCCTCGTCGTCCATGGGGAAAAGGACATGATTGCGCCGTTCGACTTCGGGAAACGGGTTTTTGCCGCCGCGCGCGAACCTAAATTCTTCTGCCCGGTTCCAGGCGCAGGCCACAATGACATCACCCCGCTGATACCGCCGGTGAGCCGATCCCTGGAGGAATTCCGCTCCTGTTGCCTCGCCCGGCGCTGAACTGCGCCGCCCCTTTTCGCGGCCGCTTCTACAAGCCCTTCTCGGCCAGCCAGCGCTCGGCGTCGATGGCGGCCTGGCAGCCCGAGCCGGCCGCCGAAACGGCCTGCCTATACCTGGGGTCCTGCACGTCGCCGGCGGCGAATACGCCCGGGATGCTGGTGGCGGTGGTCCGGCCCTTCGTGACCACATAGCCCGCGGAGTCCAGCTCCACCTGTCCCTTGAACACCGCCGTCGACGGTTCGTGGCCGATGCCCAGAAAGAGCCCCTGGCAGGGGAAGTCGGAGGTTGCCCCGGTCTTCACGTTCTTCACCCGCAGCCCCGTAACCTTGTCGGTCCCCAGGACCTCCTCGACGACGGAATCCCACATGAAGGCTATTTTCGGGTTGGCGCGCGCCCGCTCCTGCATGAACTTTCCGGCGCGCAGTTCCGCCCTCCGGTGGATGATGGTCACCTTCGAGGCGAACTTCGTGAGAAAAGTGGCCTCCTCCAGCGCCGTATCGCCGCCACCCACCACCGCGATTACGCGCCCCTTAAAGAAGAAGCCGTCGCAGGTGGCGCACGCCGAAACACCCTTGCCCCGCAGCTTCTGTTCCGACGGAATGTTGAGCCAGCGTGCCTGCGCCCCGGTGGCGATTATCACGGCGTGCACGCGGTGGACCTCCCCCTCGGAATCCGTCAGCGTGAACGGCGTTGACTTGAAGTCCGCCGCATCCACGGACCGCTGGAGGATGCGGGTGCCAAACCTCTCGGCCTGCTTCCGGAAATTCGCCATGAGCTCGGGACCCATCACGCCGCCGGGAAATCCCGGGTAATTATCAACCTCGGTGGTCTGGGCAAGCTGGCCGCCGTCGGCATCCCCCATGAACAGGAGCGGAGAAAGGCTGGCCCGGGCGGTGTAAATGGCGGCGGTATACCCCGCGCAGGCCCCGCCGATGATGACTACGCGCTCCGGGGCGCTCAACGCCTCGCTTCCATCTTGATGAGTTCGAACGTCGTCATCGAGGCCCCGTTGTCCTCGCTCCTGACCCGTTTGAGCAGGCGGTGGCCGGTCTCCCCTATCCACTTGTCCATTTCCTTTTCGACTTCCGGGGTGTTCACCAGGAGCAGCGCCTTCTGGCCGGGCTTCACCTTGAAGAAGGACTGGAAAGCCCGCGCCCGCGCCTCATCCGGCTTCAGGCCGCGCAAGTCAAAGCTTGGAGGGGACGGGGCCCTGACCGTATCACCGTTCAAGCTCACAGAATCATCGGGCATGGCTCCTCCTTGAAAAGGGTTATTCCAAAAGTCGCTAATTTCATGGGTTGCGGGGAACTTTGCTGATGATACCCTCCCCGCCCGGTCCGGTCAAGGACGCGCTCCATCGGTTAGAATGGAAGCATGGAACAGGCGAACGCCGGTGCCATGCTGATGATGCTCCTCTCGGGGCTCCTGGCGGCCGGATTAGGGGCGGTCATGCTGGCGAAACCACGGCTGGCCGCCGCGCTGCTCAAGCCAATCGGGTCGTCCACCCCCCATTCCCCCACCACGGTCCAGAACCTCGCGGGCGGCCTTTTGGCGGTCGGCCTCGCCTGGCTGTTCGTCTTCATCGCGGGGGTCATTCCGTATCCCCGGGCGCGGCCACTCTTCATCGTGGTGCTCTCGTTTGTGCTCGCGCCCGCGGCCACCATCGGCTTCGCCGTTATCCTGTTTCTCGCATGGCGGCCGCGCAGCCGCCCCAGACCCTAGGGGCTATTTCAAAACCAAGTCGTATGGAGGGCGGCCGGGTCTTCCGCGGACCGGTCGGCGCCGCGGCCTTTCATGCGCCTCCCTGCGGAGCCGGACTTGCCCTCCTCCGGGCATCCTCCGTCGCTCGCGGGGCCCCCCGAGGGCCGCTTTCGGCGCTGTCAGCGCAGGGCGCCTGCGCGCCTTCAGCGGCCAGGCCCCACGGCGACTCCGGAGCGTCCGGCTCAGCTCCGCTCCAGACCCGAGCCGCTCTCCCGATAGGGGTTTTGAAATGACTTCTAGGGTTTTCGCTGGCCGCGCGTTTTCACCCCCTGCAGGACATAGGCCCAGACTTTTCTTTTACCCCACTCCCTGGCCTCCTCGGTCGTGTTGAAGCACAGGTCCAGCCGGACCCCCTTGATGGCCCCGCCCACGTCACCCGCCCAGGCCAATCCGTACCCCTCCACGTAGAGGAGGCTGCGCAGGGGAATCACCTTCGGGTCGACCGCCACGATTCCCCGCCGGGTCCGCCATCCCAGTTTGGTTACTCCCGCATGCTCAAACGAGTTGTCGGCGGGTCCGGCGTCGTAGGCCGTCGCGAGCATCTCGAGGGAGCGCACCGCCCGGGTCAGCCGGGGCGCGCCGATGGCGTTGGGCGCGGCAGAGGCACCCGCCAGGCGGACTTCGACCTTCGGCTCGGTCAGGGGAGTCGACGACAGCTCGCGCCATTCCACCACCCGGCCCCCCCGCCACTTCGCCCGGAGGCGGACCAGCCGCGTTCCCGGAGTTCCCACGCGCAGTATGACTTCCCAGCCCCTCCGCACCGTCCATGCCTTCCGGACGCGGACCCGCGGCGGGATTTCCACCTTTTCCGTCCATTCCCGCTCCATCGGCCTGTATTCCATCCAGAGGAGCGGACCGAGCGCAGCCAGGGCCGCCGCCAGGAGAGCGAGGCGGATGCGGCCGCGCCGGTCGCTGGGAAGCAGGCCTCCGCTGAAGATGGACGGACGGACGGGTCGTTTCGCGGTCATCCGGAATATTCTACAGCCCGCCCAATCAGCGGGTTTAAATCCCCGTTTCCGCACCCTGCTAGAATCGGGTCATGCGGACCCTTCTCCTGCTGGCCTCAGCCTGCGCCGCGTTTCCCACCGCCGCGCCCGCCCTGAGCGCCGTTGAAAGTCCTGCTTCCTCCATCGCGGTGCTTACCGAGATTGAGGGTAATGTGACGGTCCAGCGCGCCGGCGACCCCGAAGCGGTGCCCGCCGAGGAGGACATGGACCTGGGCGAGGGCGACAAAATCGTCACGGGCGCCGGCGGTCGCGCCACAATCAGCCTCCTCGACGAGCACTTCGTCAGCCTGGGAGAGCGGGCGACGATGACCCTGCGCAAGGCAAAATCCGAGCCCTCCTCCGGCTCCTTTTGGGCACGGATCGCGCTGGCCGCGGGCAAGCTCATGGCTGCGGTGTCCAGCCTGACCGTCCCCGGGTCCCGGTTCGAGGTGGAGACCCCGACCGCTGTCGCCACGGTGAAGGGGACCACCTTCGCAGTCGAAGCCAGTGCCGCCGCCTCCACCGTTTCGGTGCTCGAGGGGACCGTCGAGGCGTCGGGCGTCGAAGGCAAATCCGCCGAGGTGGTCGCCGTCAAGGAAGGCTACGAAACCGTGGTAGCGAAGAAAACCCGGCGCCCGGGGGCGCTGCGGAAATTCTTCAAGAACGAGAAGCGCCACAAATTCCTGGTCGGCCTGAGCGAATTCCGGGCCCGGAGCCTGCGCATGCGCAGCCAGGGACGCTCGGGCGAACTGCGTCAGGGACGCCGCATGCGCACGCTGGTCCGCGCCGTCTTCATCCTGGACCTCAAGGAAAGGAATCCGGCCGCCTACCGGTCCCTGCCCCGGTGGCGCCGCGACCAGCTTGACCGGTACATCGCAGCCGCCGGCCCCGACCTCGAGGCACGCCGCGCCGAAATCACCGAATTCCTGCGGAAGAACCCCCGCCTCAAGGCCAGGCTGGAACAGCAGGTGCGCGTCCGGTTCGCCCCCGCGAAGGGCCGCGGCAAGGGCCCGGCGCGGGGAGGCGCCGGGAAATCCGGCCGAACCACCAAGACCCGGCAGGCCCGGGCCGCCCCGGCCTCCCCCTAGTCATCCCCGGGCATCAGGCCCGGACATCCTCCAGCGCCCTGCGATAGGCGCCGAGTACCGCGTCGAACAGGTCCTCGCGCGCCTCCTTCGTAAGGGGGAAAGCCAGGTCCCGGTACTTTCCGTCCGCCAGCTTCCGCGACGGCATGGAAACGAAAAGCCCCTTGGCCCCCTCCACGACCTTCAGGTCCTTGACGGCGAAGGACCCGTCCAGCGTAATGCTGGCGTAGGCCTTCAGGCTGTCGTTCCCGCTCCTCAGGAAAACCCGCACATCCGTGATGTTCATGGCATCCTCCATCCTTCGTTCGTTCGGGGCCGTTTTTCCCGGCCCCACCTTCTTGATACACCCCCGGGACACCCCATAAAGGGGGTATTTCCACGCTTTGCCAACGCATGGACAATAATTCTCGCGGGGTGGCTCCTTGACGATTGGCTGGGGACGGTACTATATTGACCGTACCATGAGAAAAACAACCACTTTGATTTCACTTTTGGCGGTGGCGATTGCCACAACTTCCTGCTTTCCCTTCGGATTCAAGCCCGTGTCCTCGGACCCCGTGCTGGTAGTGGACCGGGCCCAGCACGACTTCGGCGCCATCCCGGCGACCGACGTGGTCCAGACGGTTTTCACCGTCAAGAATACCGGCGGCAAGACGCTGGAAATCAGCCGCATCCAGACCTCGTGCGGATGCACCGCGGGCATGATGGACTCGCAGACCATCAAGCCCGGGGGGACGAGCCGCCTCAAGGTGACCTTTGACCCGCGCGGCAAGCACGGACGCCAGGCACGGACGCTCTGGCTGTTCTCGAACGACCCAAAGAACCCCCAGCAGCAGCTGGCCGTAATGAGCGACATCATGGCGCTCACGCCGACCGCGCAGCCGCAGATACAGATAATGCCATCCGCCACGGTGACGGGCGGCCCGGCCGCCGGCGGGACGACCACGGTGCAGTCCATCGCCATCCCGCAGCCGGAGGTCCAGACCAGGTCCACCCCGGAGCCCCTGCCCGGCAAGAACGCCCCGCCCCAGAAGACGACGATGCCGGGCACCGCACCCGCGGCGGCTCCGGCCACCGCCCAGCCAGCGGCGACGCCAACGGCACCAGCGCCAGCGAAGACCAAGTAAGGAAACCGAGCTGAAGTTCACGGTCTTCTCCCTCATCCTCCCGGAGCTTGCCTTCGAGGAGCAGGTGAAGCTTTTGCGGGAAACCGGCTGGGACGCCATCGAAGTCCGGGTCTGCGACATCGACCCCAAGGAAAAAAACGAGCCGTATTCCAACTGGGGCAACCGCCGGGACGCCATCGGCCCCTCCAACATCCGGGGGATGGTTCCCGCCATGAAGGCCGCCAGCGCCGCTTCCGGCGTCCCGATAGTTGCGCTGGCCCCCTACGTCAACGCCTCCGAGCCGGAAAAGTTCGAGCCCATGGCGGAAGCGGCGGAAGCGCTGGGCGCGCGGGTCATCCGCGTCGCGGCCCCCTGGTACCAGGATAAAAGCCGTTACGACGACCTTTTCAATGCCGGGAGGGCTGGGCTCAAGCGCATCGAGCCGGTGGCTCGAAAGCACGGCGTCATTGCCGCGGTTGAGGTGCACATGGGCGGCATCTGCGCCTCCCCCTCGGCGGCCCGCCGGCTGGTCGATGGCCTCGACCCCAAGTGCGTCGGTGTCATCTTCGACCCGGGAAACATGGCCTACGAGGGCTTCGAGACGTGGCGGATGGCCTGCGACCTGCTCGGCCCCTACCTCGCGCACGTCCACGTGAAGAACGCGCGATGGAAAGTGGAGTCTGACGCTCCGCCGGCTCCCGTGGTCTGGAAAGCCGACAACGCCCCGCTCCGGGAAGGCTTCGTGAACTGGAGCGAGGTGATGAAGGCCCTGCGCTCGGCAGGCTACGACGGCTGCCTGTCACTGGAGGACTTCACTCCGGGGCCCAAGCGTGAACTGCTTTCCTCCACGCTGTCCTTCCTTAAATCCCTCTAAAAACCCCCCCCAAAATTCGTTGACAATAAGCCTACCGGACGGTAGCCTTTTGAAATGAGCTCTCACACCGCCCCTGTCCGGGGGGACACTTTCGCCTTTCCCGCCTCGTCAAATTAACAATGGGGAAGCTTATTGCCCTTGCCGTTTCTTTGACCGTTTCGTCGGCGTATGCCGCGGCGGCGGAGAAGCAAGTGACCCCGCTTTCCTGGGAGGACTGCGTAAAGGCCGCCATGGCCAGCAACCCGTCCCTGCTGGGTGCCAGGTTCCGCCTCGACGCCGCCCGCGCCCGGCGCAATTCCGCCTTCGGGGGATTCCTGCCCGGGGTTTCGGCCGGCGTTTCGGCGGAAGACAGGGGCCCGGGAAGCCCGCCCGCCGTGCGTGACATCACGCTCTCGCCGTGGACCGCAAATCTCACCGTATCCCAATCGCTTTTTTCCGGATTCTCCACCCTATCCGAGGCGTTCCGCGCGGCGGCTTCCGTCAGGCAGGAGCGGGCCCGCCTGCGCGCCGAATCGGCCGCCACCCGCGACCGCCTGCGGAGCTCCTTCGTTTCGCTCCTGCACGCACAGGAGAACGTCGGCCTGCTCGAGCAGATAGCGAAGCGCCGGCAGGACAACGCCGATCTGGTCCGCCTCCGTTACGAGGCCGGCCGCGAGGACAAGGGCTCGGCCTTGCGCGTGGCCGCGGACGCCCATGAAGCCGCCTTCGACGTTTCGCGCGCCCGCCGCGCGCTCTCGCTGTCCCGCCGCAGGCTGGCCGCCGAAACCGGGCTCCAGGAGGGGTTGAGCGAGCTCGCGGTGAAAGGTGACTGGACGCTTCCCTTGCCGCCCGACTCGCCCGACTTCACCAGGCTCGTTGCCGCGGCCCCGGCGACCGAGCAGGCTGCCGCAGCGCTCGACGCGGCACGCGCCTCCTTCACGGGGAACCTTTCCCCCTTCCTGCCCTCCGCCCGCGCCAGCGCCGGCGTATCGCGGTCGGGACCCGACTGGCCACCGACCGAACCGGGATGGAACGCGGGGGTTTCCCTCTCCTGGAACCTTTTCAGCGGCGGGAGCGACCTCTCCGGGGCCATGGCGGCCCGGGCCGAAAAACGCCAGGCGGAGGAATCGCTGGAAGAGACCCGCCGGGGCACCCGGGTCTCGCTGGAAGATGCCTGGAATTCCTACATGGACGCATACGAAAACGTCGGTGTCAGGAAGCAGTACCTCGACGCCTCCCAGGCCCGCTCCGAAATCGGGCGGGCCCAATATGCCAACGGCCTGCTCTCCTTCACGCAATGGGACATCATTGAATCCGAACTGGTCGATTCCGAACGCGGTTACCTAAACGCCAGGCGCGACGCCCTCCTCGCCGAATCCGCCTGGCGCAACGCCCTCGGCGAGGGACTGGAAGGAAAACCATGAAGCGTGCCCTCGTGCCCTCGTTCGTCGCCACGGCTCCCCGCAGCATCGCGCGGCGGCTCCCCCTGATTGTGCGCCGGAATCCCCGGCGCTGGGCCGGCGGGGCCCTGCTCCTGCTCGCCATCATGGCGGCGGCCACCTGCAGGTTCGGCCGGACCGGCAAGAAGGACGCCTACCGTGAATACACGGTAATCCGGGGCGACCTCACCGTGACGGTGAGTTCGCCCGGCACGGTCTCGCCCCAGAACCGCATCGAGCTGAAACCCCCGCTCGCCGGCCGGCTGGACCAGGTGCTGGTTCGCGAAGGCGACGAGGTGAAGAAAGGGCAGGTCCTCGCCTGGATATCGCCCTCCGAGCGCGCCGCCCTTCTCGACGCCGCGCGGGCCAAGGGCCCGGACGAGGTCGCCAAGTGGGAGGACGCCTACAAGGCGGCTCCGCTGGTGGCTCCCCTGCCCGGATTCATCATCGCCCGCAAGGCGGAACCGGGCCAGACCCTCGGCTCCAATGATGCGCCCCTCATCATGGCCGACCGGCTCATCGTGCGCGCGCAGGTGGACGAGACCGACATGAGCCGCGTGAAGGTGGGCCAGGACGCCGAAATCACGCTGGACGCATATCCCGGGACGCGGATTCCCGCCCGGGTGGACCACCTGGCCTACGAGGCCTCCTCCGCCAACAACGTCACGGTATATGACATCGAGGTCGCGCTCCTGAAGGAATCGCGCATCCTGCGCTCCGGCATGACCGCCACCGCCATAATCACCGTGACCCGCCGGCGCAACGCCGTCCTGGTGCCGGCCGAGGCGCTCATGGATTCCCAGGGCGGCCTTGCCGTCATGGTCAAGGGCAAGGGCGGCAAGCGCCGCCCCGCGACGGTTGTCACGGGCGCCAGCGACGGTTCCCAGGTGGAAATAACCAGCGGTCTTGCGGAAAAGGACGTCATCCTGATTCCCCTCAAGGCCATCTCCGCCGCCTCGGCGCAAAGCGGAAGCCCGCTGAGTGGCGGGGGCGGCCGCCGCCGCTAGGAACCGGGTGACCCGCCGGCCATGAGCCTCCTGCACCTGCGCGCCATCAAGAAGACCTACCGGATGGGGTCTACCGCCGTGTATGCCCTTCGGGGCGTCAGCCTCACCGTCCATCCCGGGGAATTCATGGCCGTCATGGGGCCCTCCGGCTCCGGCAAATCCACCCTGATGCACATCCTGGGCCTGCTCGACGTACCCGACTCGGGGAAATACACCGTCGCCGGCTCGGAGGTTTCCCGGCTCTCCGAGGACGAATTGGCGGAACTGCGCAGCCGGACCATCGGATTCGTGTTCCAGCAGTTCAACCTCCTGCCCCGCATGACCGCCCTGGAGAACATCGGCTTGCCGCTCCTCTACTCCCCCAGTGGGGCCGATCCGAGGAAACTCCTCAGGGAGGTGGGACTGGAACAGCGCTCCCGGCACCGGCCCGCGGAGATGTCCGGTGGCCAGCAGCAGCGCGTCGCCATCGCCCGCGCGCTCGTCAACCGGCCGCGGCTGATCCTCGCCGACGAGCCGACCGGCAACCTCGATTCAGCCACCCAGAAGGAGATACTCGGCCAGCTTACCCGGCTCAACCGGGTGGGCCTCACCATCATCATGGTCACGCACGAACCCGACGTGGCCCGGTACGCCCGGCGCGTAATCCGCATGCGGGACGGGCGGATTGTGGCGGACGAGCACCGCGCCGCCCCGGTGCCTCCCCGTTCCCGGGCCGCGCGGCGGCTCGCGCCTGCTTCCCCGTCCGCAACGGCTGACTTTGATTGGCGGACCATCCTGTTCCGCGTGGCCGCCCATACCCGCGAGGCCCTGCGCTCACTGGCATCCAACAAGGTGCGGGCCTCCCTTTCCGCGCTGGGTATCGCCATCGGGGTCGCCGCCGTCATCGCGATGCTGGCCATTGGTGCGGGCGCCCGCGCCAGCGTCATGAAGACCCTGGCCCGCTTCGGCGCGAACGTCATATCGGTGAGGCCAAACTGGTGGGGCCCGCGGGGATGGCGGAGTAACGTCACCCGGCTTACCCGCGAGGACGCAGTCGCCATCCCCCGCGCCCATCCCGCCATCAAGCAGACCGTCCCGGTCATCTGGGGTCAGGTGCATATTACCGGGAACGGCCAGGCGTATGACACCTCCATCATCGGCGCCACGCCGCCCTACGCCGACTTGCGCTCCTATCACCCCACAATTGGCCGGTTTTTCACCGACAAAGAGGACGCCGACCGGGCGCGGGTATGCCTCCTGGGCCTGACGGTCGCCCGGGAGATGTTCGGGGAGGGGTCCAACCCCGTCGGAAAGGAAATCAAGGTGAACCGCATCCCGTTCATCGTCATCGGCGTCCTGCCCGAAAAGGGCTCCGACGGCCACCACGACAACGACGACCTCATCATCGCCCCCCTCGGGACCGCCCAGCACCGGGTGCTGGGCCAGCGCTACATCGGAAGCATCGACGTGGACGTGGCGCCGGAAGCCAACATGGATGAGGTGCAGGAATCCCTGCGCAGTTTCCTGGCCCGCCGCTACCGGCTTAGCGGGGAACGCGAGGATTCGTTCGACTTCCGCAACGAGGCGGCCATGCTTGCGGCGCGCCAGGAGACAACCAAGACCTTCTCGATACTGCTCGGCTGCATCGCCGCCATCTCCCTTTTGGTGGGCGGCATAGGCATCATGAACATCATGCTGGTCTCCGTCACCGAACGCACCCGCGAAATCGGCCTGCGGAAGGCCGTGGGCGCCCGGCCCCGGGACATCCTCTCCCAATTCCTGGTGGAGGCGGTCGTGGTGAGTTCCATCGGAGGGGCGGCGGGGATATTGACGGGCGCCGGGGTGGCCCTGCTGATAGGCCTCATACTTAACTGGGCCGTGATAGTGACCCCCCTCTCTGTTATCCTGGCGGCCGGATTTTCCACCGCCGTCGGCGTCGGTTTCGGCTGGTGGCCTGCCAAAAGAGCTGCGGGGCTGGCACCCGTGGACGCCCTGCGCTATGAGTAATCGGATATAATGTGCGCATGAAACCGGTCGTGCGTTGGTTGATGGCATTTTCGCTGGCCGCTATCGCGCTGATTCCCTGTGCAGGGGCGGAGGACAAGAAGCCCACCCCCGCAGCGCCCGTCATCACCCACTCCCCGGAGCTCGACTCGTTCGAGGAACTCGTCTGGGCCAACCGGGACAAGCTCAACCGCTGGTGCCTGACCTGCCTGGGTTTCCATGGCTGGAGGGAAACGGTCGAGTACTTCCGGAAAAGGCTCGCGGAGCCCGATATTGACAGCGACATCTGGAAGGCCCGGGAAGCCCTGCTCAAGGAAGTCAGGGACAACCAGTTCGAGGACTACATCGCGCGGGTGGAGGCCCGGACCACCGACAACCTCGCCTACAAAAAGGTCAGCGTCCGGGAGGAGCCGGAGGGCCTGCGGACCCTTGAATTCCGCGTCACCGAGAGGGACGAGCTGGGTGCCGTCACCTCGATTCACTACGAACTTCACACCGTCAGGTACGACCGCCGCCACCGGGCCTGGGACTGCGTAGCCAGGAAAAAGTGCGAAAGGTCCGAGCTCCAGAAACGCAGCGAGGAAATCAACACCCGCGCCCGCGGAAAGTAAGTGGCCGTCCGCACGGACGGCGGAGCATCAGCCCCCGGAAATCCCCGCGGTTCTGCCCAAACTCCCCCCGATGACCTCGTGAAGCGTCCGTCCCTTGCCTGACTTTTTGACCTTGTACATCAGGGCATCCGCCTCGCCCACCAATTCGTCGGGCGACCCCGGACAATCCAGGCAGGTGATGGTCCCGATGGAAAGGCCCACCGGCCACTTCCCCTCCTCCACCTCCCGCATGATGGCTGCCCGGACGCGGTCCATCACCTCGGCCGCCTGACCCTCGTCCGCCCCCGGCAGGAGCACGACGAATTCGTCGCCGCCCACGCGCGCCACCGTGTCCATCCCCCGCACGGCGGCCTTCATGCCCCGGACCACCGCCTGAAGCAGTTCATCGCCCGCCTCGTGCCCCATCGTGTCGTTGACCCCCTTGAAGTCGTCCAGGTCCACGAAGGCCAACGAGACGGGCCGCCCGTGCCGGGGCATGGCCCGCACCTCATAATCCACCAGGTCGAAGAGCATCCGCCGGTTGGCTGCGCCGGTCAGGGGGTCGGTTCGGGCCATCGACTCCTCGTGCTCCAGCGAGCGCCGCAGGCTGTAGAACAGCCAGGCAATGACCAGCAGGAACGCCGCCTTGACCACGACATTCCAGGCGGGAAGAAAACGCAGGGCCGGGGTCGGCCGGGGTGTGGCAACGTCCTCCAGGAACCACACTGTCCCGCTCAGGAGCGCGACGACGGCCCCGGACCAACCGCCAGCGAACCAGGACGCGAAACCGATGGGAACGAGGTAGAAGGCAAGGAATGACATGTCGCGGCCGGTCAGGTAATCAGCCACGCCGATGGCAGCGGTCACTGCCAGTGAAATAAGCACCACGGCCCAGCGGGGCAGGCGGCGCACGGCGGAAACCCAGTCGGTTCGGGGCATATTACAGATGGTAGCTCATCCGCCCGTCAGTCCACCCCCGCCCGCAGGAGGCGCGCGAGCAGGCGCGGGGGGAGGGTGGGGGCGGCCTCGCGCATGGCCTCGAGCGCGGTTTCCCGGGCGGCGAGAAACGAGAGGGTGCGGGCCTCGGTGTGGGCCCGGGGGAAGACGCGGGCGGTCAGGTCGAGAACCTCGGCTTCCCACAGCTTCCCCAGCTTTTCCGTGCCGCACTTGGCGATGACCAGCTTCTTCTGTAATTCCACGAAGGCGCGCTTGGCCGTGTTCGAGGCCAGCCCCACCCGCTTGCGCAGGTTGAAGGTGTTGATGGGGCCGGTGCGCAGGAGCACCTCGCACACCCGGTTGGCGTCGAACGACAGCGCCCCCTCGCGGTAGGCGGCGCGGAAGCCGTCGGGACCCAGCGGGCATCCCCACAGCTTCAGCAGGCACGGAAGCATCTCGAGCGAGCACAAGCCGGGCTTCCCAACCCAGATGGAGCCGTAAAAGGCGAGCTTCTTCGCGGGCAGTTCGTCCTTCCACTCCCACATGGAGTCGGAATCCTTCGTCCACGGGCGGAACGGATGCCCGCCGGGCTTGCCGCGGATGGCCTCCCACAGGGAGGGCAGGGGAATCCCCTTGTGCGGCATGAGGAGGGCGAAGCCGACGCGGTCGAGCCACCTGGCGGCGGCACGGAGGGTGGAGAGTTTCCCCGGATAAAGGTTTATGGCCTTACTCATGGGTAAATGGTTTCAACCCGGCCAGCGAAACACTCATCCCTCACCCTCCCCAACAGGGACTCCCTCTCCCGGTGAACGGGAGAGGGAGGTTCCGGCAAAAGGAAAAAACCAGGGAAGGTTGACACTGTCTCTTATCGAACGCGGATGGAGCGGGATTTGCGGCCGGCGAGCGAACGGGACAACGAGAACAGGAAGGAGGAAAGACGGTTGAGATAGCGGGGAACCTCGGGATTCAGGCCCCGGCCGGGCAGGGAAGCGGCGCTCCGCTCGGCCCGCCGCGCCACCGTCCGGGAGAGCTGGCACCACGCCTCCGGCTCGTTTGCGCCGGGAACGACGAAACCCCGCAGGGGCGGGAGGCCGGAATCCAGCCGCCGGATGGCCGCATCGAGCGCGGCGGCGGCGGAACGTCCGAGCCGCGGCCTCCCGCGGCGCCCCGCCAGGGCGACATCCGCCCCGGCAAGGAAAAGGTTCTCCTGCACCGAGACGAGGGCGGCGCGGCGCGGACCGCGGAGCCGCAGGGCCAGCAGGCCCAGCAGGCAGTTCAGCTCGTCCAGGTCCCCCAGCGCGGCGACGAGCGGGTCCGATTTGCGCACGGTCCCGGAAGCCGGAACGAACGTCAGCCCGGTGTCGCCGGGGTGGAAACGATGATTCTGGGTTTTCTTCCTCATTCAAACTCATCCCTCACCCTCCCCTCTCCCGGGGAACGGGAGAGGGTAAGATTTCGGAACTAATGAGCCTCGCATATATCAGTGACATCCCAACCCATTCCCCATAACACTTGTTGCGTCACTGTATTCGGCGAACCTCATTAAGTCAGATATCCAGCGTTCTCTTTGATATAGCCCTCGGTCAAATCGCAGGTCAGGATTTTCGCGGAATGCCTGCCAGCGCCGAGGTCAATGTCCACTTTCACCAGTTTTTTTCGGAGCGCGGCTTCCGCCCCGCGCCCGGGCGGAACGACCATCCCGTTCCTGACCGCGGGCTTGCCGGCCACCCAAATCCTCACCCGCGAGGGGCGGTAGGCGATTCCCTCGCACGCGCCCAGCGCCGAGGCAATCCTGCCCCAATTGGCCTGCGCGCCGTACATGGCGGTCTTGACCAGCGTGGAATCCGCCACCGCCCGCGCCGCCGCCCGGGCGTCCCGGGGCGTCCGCGCCCCCCGGACTTCGACCTCGATGAGCTTGGTCGCGCCCTCGCCGTCCTCCACCAGCTGGCGGGCCAGCGACCCGCAAACGAACCTCAGGGCGGCGTGGAATTTCCCGAGCCCGGCGCCGGAGAGCCGCCGGCGCGAGGCGAATCCGTTGGCGAGTAGGAGGCAGGTGTCGTTGGTGCTCATCTGCCCGTCCACGCTGATGGAATTGAGCGTGGGGGCCACGGCTTCACGCAGGGCGGACCGGAGCGGGCCCGGCGCCACCCGGGCGTCGGTGGTCATGAAGACCAGGATGGTCGCCATTTTCGGGGCGACCATCCCGACCCCCTTGGCCATCCCCCCGACCGTGAAAACGGTCCCGCCGTCGCGGAACCTTGCCACGGCCTGCTTGGGCCGCGTGTCCGTCGTCATGATGCCCCGTGCCGCCATGTTCCCTGATTCCGGCCCCGCACCCAGCTTCTTCGAGGCGAGCCGCACGGCACGGAGTATGCGCGCCCGGTCCAGGCCAATGGTCCTTCCGATGGCGCCGGTCGAGGCGACCAGGACTTCCCTCCCGGGAACGCCCAGGACCCGCGAAACCGCGGAGGCGAGCGCGAGCGCATCCCGCTCCCCCGCACGCCCGGTCATGGCGTTGGCGCACCCGCTGGTCGCGATTACCGCCGAGGCGCGCCCGCCGGTCGACTTCAGCCGCTTGATGCATATCTCCACCGGAACCGCCCGGAACCGGTTGGCCGTGAACACCCCGGCCGCCGCCGCGGGACGCGCCGACACGATGAGGGAGAAATCCGGCTTCCCGCTCCTCTTTATCCCGGCCCAGATTCCGCTCGCCAGGAATCCCTTCGCCGCCGTCACGGACATGACGCCATTATCCTCCCAGGACCCGGCGGGCCTCACGCGCCGGCACCACCGTCAGCCCGTCACCAAACGGGTTAACCTCAAGCGAAGGGAAGCGTTTCTCCAGCTCCGCCAGCGCCTCCCGCGCCGCATTCCTCTGCCCCACCCGGGCAAGTATCTTTATCCGCTTCAGCTGGCAATAAGTCCACAACTCCCGGCTCCGCGCGCCGCCCGCCACCTCCGCAAGGCCCTTGAGCCCCTCCTCAGAGGAGCGCACGCCCAGCTTTCCCTCGAGCCAGTCGGCCGCCTCGAACCCGTATTTGCGGCGCGGACCGTCCAGCGGCCCCCGCAGCTCATCGGGGACCGCCGTCGCCACCCCCACAAGGTGTTCCCGCGCCTTCCCGAACTGCCTAAGCTTCAGGCAGTTCTCCGCCAGCCTGAGCCGCGCCTCGGCCCGGATGTTCCCGGCCAGTTCCTCGTCGAAGTAGCCCGGCGGCACCTTCCACTGGGCGAGCTCCTCGAGCGCCGTGATTCCCGAGGATGTCTCGCCGGAGGCGAGCTCGATGGCCGCAATCTGCATCTTCGCCATCGCGGCGGGGGAATACTGGACGGTTCCATCCCCCGCCCTCAGTACGACGCCGGCGAACTTGGACGAGACTGCATCGAGCGTCTGCCGGGCCGACGTCCGGTCCGCCATGAGATCGAACTGCGTTTCGCCCATGGCGAGGAGTGCCTGCGGCGCCACCGCGTTGCCGTCCGGATCCACCGCATCCAGCGGGAGCTCGGCCACGGCGGAAAGCTCCGAAAGCGCCCAAGCCGCGTTCCCCAGCCGTTTCTGGAGGAGGCCGAGTTTCAACTGGGCCGCGGGGGCGAGCATGCAGGTCGGGAAGTCGCGCAGGAGGGTCCGCCACTCGCGGATGGCCACCGCGGGGGTATCCGTCTCCGCCTCGATTCCGCGGACGTAAAGCAGCGCCGGCTGGCCCTGCCATTCACCGAACCTGGACAGGAAGTCCAGCCGCCCCCGCGTATATTGGGCGGGAGCCAGTCCGGAATAGCGGCCCGAATATTCCTTGAGGAGCCTGACCGCCTCCTCGCGCACCCCCGTGCGCAGGACAATCTGGGCCCGCAGGCGAAGCGCCAGCGGCGTGTCCCAGGTCGGAGACCGCAGCCATCCGCCGCCCGGCTTGATGGCAGTCAGCAGGCGCATCGCCTCATCGACGCGGCCCTGCTGGAGCGCCTCCAGCGCCTGCGCCAGCCTCGCCTCGGCGGCCGGCCCGGGCCGGCCGCAACCGGACAGCGCCAGCACCACCAACGCAAGGGAAAAAGGAAGGAGCCGCCTTAAAAACATCCTGAATATGATATCAGCCGGCGGCGCATTCATACGTCCACGATTACGCGGGCGAACCAGCGGCCCCCCTTTTCATGCAGGACCGCCGCGTGCCAGGTTACGCCCTTCACTTCGTGGAGCACCGCGTGCCGGCCGGGCACAAGCGCCTCCCCCCGCGCCTCCCCCGCGGCCCGCGTATCGGAATATTCGGCCAACGTGAACTCCGAACCGAGAAACCCCTCCGCGTTGTAAAGGTCGAGGAGCGCCCTCAGCCAGTTGACCAGCACGTCCCCGGCCCCCGTTCCCTCCGCCACGACCCGCCGCGCCGCCGCCGGCCGGACCGCCGCAGGGTCGGTTATGCACGCGGTCAGCCCCCGGGCCGCCTGCACCAGCGCGCCCGCGCGCGTGCCCGCTTCGCCGACGATGGCCACGTCGGCGTCGTGGTCGTGCAGTTCGAAGGAATCGGGGGCGGTGTCGTTCATAAACCACCCACCTCACCCTCCCCTCTCCCCCCATGAGGGTGGAGAGGGTGGGAATTTCCTTGCGGGGGGACGCTCACTTTATATCTGCATCCAGCCGCTTACGGGAAACGGCGAAGCCGGGCCACTGGCGCGCCAGCCGCTCAAAGCATCGCCGCGCCTCGACCGCCTTGCCGTCCAGGAGGGGCGTGTCGCACGGTGCAGTGAGCGATTCCGTTCCTGGGAAGGTGAAGGGAACGGAAGCCCTCCGCCAGCCTGTCCGGGGCCGGGAGACGATGTCGAAGAAATAATAATAGGTGCCGTCGGGGGAAACGCTCTCCCCCCGGAACTCGGCATGCCTTCCCCAGAACGACTGCCAGAGGGCCAGCCTCCTGGCGTCCCAAGGATAGGCGCGCGGCGAGGAATTCTGCATGCTCAAAAGACCCTCCAGTCGGTATGCAACATGCCTGACGTTCATCTGCCGGAACCTGGCCCGCAACCCGCCCACGCTGGCGGATTCGGCCAGCCAGCGGGAAAGCCAGGGCTGGATGGGGATGACATCGAGGATGAAATCGCCCGTCCAGTAGTAGGCCTTCACGTCGCCGAGCACGTAGGTGCGCCCGCCCCGGAAAAGCCGTTCCGATTCCCCCGCAATATCCATGTAGTGCGGGATGGGCCCGACGATGCGCCGGAGATGCTGGGAGGGCGTTTCCGCGCCCATCACCACGGCGGCCGGGTTAACGCGCTCGTAACCACCCGCCCAATTGAAGATGGACTGGAGGGCCACAAAAGCCGTCGCCATGACGCAGGCGGGGCGGAGCATCCCGAGCCTGCCCGTGCCCTCGGCCGCCGCCATCAGCAGGACTGGAAGCGCCGGCAGCAGAAACCTGATCAGTCCGCCGCTCAGTATTCCCCATAGCACGAAGGCCGCCAGGGAAAACTTCAGCGCCGTCCCGCGGCCAAGCAGGAGCGCGGCCGGGATCAGCCACAGGGAAGCCGGGGACACCGCGCGGGCGGAGAATTCCCACATGATTGATTTAGCCGGTCCCAGGTGCGCCCACCACGGCAGCGCCGCCAGGTCGGCCACCGAAGCGACGGAAACGAGGCGCGGAAGGAAGCCAGCCACGTTGGCCGTCGGATCCAGCACCGCGGCGTTTTCGAATGTCGGGCAGGCATTCCAAAAGAGCGGGTACAGGGGATAGGCATGGAAAAGCCAGTTCCATGTCCAGTGGGGAAGGATTGCGGCCGAGGCAACCGCAAGTCGGCAAAGGCCCCTGCCGGTAATGAGGGGCCAGGCTGCGAGGAGGACCAGCGGGACGGAAACGACCACCGCCGAATATTTCAAGGCCATCAGCCAGCCCGCCAGCGCGGCCGCGGCCCCCCTCCGTCCGGAGAGCAACAGCCAAGCCGCCACCGTCGCGCCGTGGGTGACAGCGCAATCGTTGTAAGTAACCATGGCGAGGTGTCCGCTGATCGGGAGGGTGGCGAACGCGGAGACCGCGAGCGCGCGGCCCGCCGGCGGCACCCCGCGCCACTCCATCATCCCGTTCATCGCCAGGCATGCCATCGCGAACGCCTGCCAATTAAGCAGCTTGGCGGTCACCTCGTCGCCCACGGAAAAGGCGAGCGCGAACAGCGCCTCAAAGGAATGGGGGAATCCGTCGTAGGGAACGTAGGGGGCGGAAGTCCAGCGGTGGTGCTCAAGAACCCGGTGCGGCCAGGCGTAGTAGTAGGTGAGCGCATCATAGGATGTCTGCGGCGCCAGCGCTCCCATGAGGGCGGTCAGCACCGCAAGACTGCCGAAAAACAGGAGAAGGGATGCCGCGCCATCCGGCACCACGGACCGGAAGGAGGGGATGGACAGGCGGGGAAGCTTCCGGAAGAGGGCGAGCAGTAAGGCCGCGGCAGGCAGGACGACGAGCGCCCGCAGGAACCCCGTCGAAGCCAGCCCGGCTGCCCCCAATCCGGCTACGGCGAAGGAGGCCGCCGCCTGTCCGGCGATGAGCGCCACGTGAATCCGCAGGCGCCCGGAAAGGCGAGGGGCGACGGCGGCTATGGCGATGAAGCCCAGCCAGAGGAACGCCGCGTCGAGCGCGGCCAGGCGCAGCAGGCCAAGCGCATTCCTCCCCGCCGCGCCGGCGAATCCCGCGGCCGCCCATCCCGCCATCTGCGGTGGGAAGAAGAAGCGGAGGGCATATTCGATGCTGTACGGCTGGTGGAACGCATTTGCGAGAACCAGCGCACCCCAAACGCCCAGCAGGGCCGCCAGCATCCGGCGGAACGGCGGACTCAACACATTCACATGGTTATTGTATCCGCCACGAAAGCCTGGCGGCCGGTGATGTATAAATGAAGCGATGCGCGGAATACTGACGGTCATCATCCTCCCCCTCACGCTGGCGGCCATCCTGTTTCCCTGCCTGGCGGGAATGCGCGTGTTCAGCGGCTTCGATTTCGCCAGCCTTTGGTACCCCTATCTGGCCAATGCAACCGCCGCATTCCGCCATGACGGGGCCGTCCCGCTTTGGATGCCATGGATTTTCGGGGGCCTGCCCGGTGAGGAATCCATGGTCCCCAGTCTCTACTACCCCACTGACATTATCGGATGGCTCCTCGGCATTCCACCGCCCCTCTTCTATGCATGGGACTCCTGGTTCCATATCTCGTTATCCGGAATCGGACTGTTCGCGCTGGCCCGCGCGCTCGGGGTGGGCCCCTCCGCCGCGCTATTCGGAGGACTGGCCTTCATGCTCAGCGGCTACCACGCCGCCGTCCTCAGGGCTGGAACGCTGGTCTTTATCCGCGCCGTCGGCATCTATCCGTGGATGTTTCTCGCGCTGGTCCGCGCACTCAAGCACCCGGCTATCTTCCGATGGACGGTGCTCGCCGCAATTACCGCACTCCTCCCGCTGACCGCCGCCTACCAGCCGTTCGCCTACGCTTGTGTCCTCCTGCCGCTCGCGACACTCCTCCTCGCCCCCGGCCAACGCGGGCGCGCGGTGGCGGGAACGCTGGGCGCCCTGGCTGGGGCGGGAATCCTTTCTGCGCTCACCGTCCTTCCCGCGCTCCGCTACTACCTGCTTTCCATGCGGTCCAACACGGCCAGCGCACTGCTCATGAGGGAAATGGACCCGTATCCGCTGAACTTGCTTTCGCTCTTCATCCCGGCGTCCGACCCGAACTCGAAGGTCAAATACCTCGGGTTCGTTACGGCCGTGCTGGCAGTCGCCGGGTGCTGGCGGACATGGCGGAAGGGCTGGCCCTGGGTGGTCGTAGCCGTTGTTGCGCTCCTGTTCGCCATGGGACTGCAGACTCCCGTTGGCAAGGCGCTGAACCTGTTCCCGTTGCTGGGCTCCTTCCGGGGGGCCTCCCATTGGGTGGTGTTCGTCTCCCTAGCCCTGGGGATCCTGTCCGCGTTCGGTTTCGAGGCTCTCCTAGGCCGGCTCGGGGTCCGCCTCCTGCTCCCCGCCCTCATCTTGCTGGGCGGGCTCAATGCTGCCGACCTCATCCGGCAGGGCAAGCCGCTCTTATACGCCATCCCGTCCTCCCAATTCTCCGCTTTCTACCCCAACACCGACCCAGTCGCCTTGTTCCTGACGAAACAAAAGGGGGATTTCCGCACGGCCACCTTCGAATCCCACACCCTCCCAAACATACGTTCCATGGTGGGGCTGGAGTGGATAAGCGGATACCACGGAGCGCCGCTGGCGACATTTCAGACCTACTACGACGCCTCGACCGGCGGATGCCCCGAGCTTCCGTGGCTGTTCTCCTGGCTGAACGCGCGCTACTTCGTAGTCCAGCGCCCCCAGCAGAATCCCCGGCTCGCCCCGCTGGTCCGCGTGAACACCATTTCCAGCGGCCCGGTTTGGATATGCGAAAATCCAGCCGTGTTGCCGCGAGCCTTCTTCGCCCGCAAAGCCGCCCCCGCCCCTTCCCTTGAAACCGTCATGCAGCACGTCTGTTCCAATCCTCCCCAAGAAAAGATGGTTTACATCCATGCCGTGGGCGGCTTTCCCGTAGGCAAGTTGGCCAGTGGACGGGTGCTTTCACTGAAGCGTTCACCCAACCGCATCGAGGCAGAAGTGGAATCGGCCGGGAACGGGCTGGTTTTCTTCTCCGAGGCTTTCTACCCTGCCTGGACCGCAATGGTGGACGGGAAAAGGGAGCGGATATTGCGCGCCAACGTGATGTTCCGCGCAATACCCGTGGAAAAGGGTCGCCATCGCGTCGTCATGACCTACGAATCGCTTCCGTTCAAGCTGGGGTTGTTAATCTCTCTGATGACTTGGACGGCGCTGGGGCTACTTTCCCTCCCCGCCTTACGCCGCGACTGAACTTCTCCCCGGCCCCCGTTATTTCGAGGCGCCGCGGGCCGCGACCTTCCAAGTCGCCTCGACCTTCCCGCCCCGCAGGCCGACCATCTCGTTGAACAGGTTTCCGACGACGCATCCATGGTTGGGCAGGACCGTGACGCGGTCCCCCACCTTCGGCTTCTTCCCGCACTTCGAAAAGTCCACCCCCCCATGCTCCTCGGACAGGCTGTATATCCTCGCCTCCGGATACTCCTCGATGGCCCCGTATCCATCCAGCCCGAGGAGGTCCGAGGACAGCGCCTTGCTCCCCCCATCGAGTATCCCCCGGTCTTCCGTGGGGCGGCTGACGACCGTCATAAGGACCCGCAGGGCGCACTCGTTCGGCTTGAGCGCCCCATGGCGGACGGAATCCCGGTCGCCATAAACGTAGACGCCCGCCCGGTATTCGGTCACTTCCTTGCGGGTATGGGCCTGCCACATCCCGGCCGTGCTTCCGTAGGACACCGTTTCTACGGGAATCCCGTCGTGCGCCAGGTAGGACTTCGCCTCGGCCACGAAGGGATCGCTTTTCTCGTTGTGCGGGTGGGTCATCAGTCCCGCAAACTTGAGCTTGCGGAACGAGGCGATAATCCTCGCCAGCTCACGCACCTCCGCCGGTGTCTGCGCCCCGCACCGTCCCAGCCCGGTGTCGAATTCAACCGCGACCGGAAGGGTGAGCCCGGCTCCCGCCGCGGCGTCCGCAAGCCCCTTGATGACCGGCTCCGAATCGGCGGTGACCGACAGCCTTATCCGTTTCGCCAGCGCCACGAGCCGCACCAGCTTCGCGTTTCCGACAATGTTGTAGGGAAGGAAGATGTCGATGACGCCGGCGTCGGCCATGATTTCCGCCTCCGCCAGCTTCTGGCAGGTAATGCCGACGGCGCCGGCCTTCAGCTGAAGCCGCGCTATTTCCGGGATGCGGTGGGTCTTGATGTGCGGCCGGTTGGCGATTTTATGCCCGGTCATGTATTCCTGGAGCCGGGCGATGGCCGCTTCCATCCGGTCAAGGTCGATGACGGCGACCGGCGTCTCCAGATCCTCCAGCGCGGCCATCCTACTTTCCGGGGACCAGGGCGATGCAGTCCACCTCTATCAACATTCCCGGAGCCACCATCGCGGTCCCAACCGTCGTCCGCGCCGGATACGGCGCCTTGAAGAACCCTTTATAGATATCGTTCATGGCGGCGAAATCACCAGGGTCGGTGAGATAGACGTTGACCTTTACGACATGCTCCCAGGATGTCCCCGCCGCCTCGAGCAGGATTCCCACGTTCCGGAAAGTCAGCTCCGCTTGCTGGCGGAAATCCCCCAGCACCATCTCGTTGGTCGCCGGGTCAATGGGCCCCTGCCCGGAAACGAATACCAGGCTTCCCTCGGCCCGCATGGCCGGCGAATAAATCCCCTTGGGCTTCGGCCCCTTGGAACTGAAAACCGCCTCCCTTTTCATTTCCCCCCTCCTTGGTACCAACAATTATGTACGTAACAAGACTTAACGGGTGCGAGTGGGCAGGCTTCGAAGACCCTCTGCCGACCGCTTCGGAGTCGCCGCATGGTCCTCCGTGCGCGCGACGGAGAATGCGCGGCCATGGTGCCCCGTGCCATGCGCTGAACCCTGAGCGAGGGAACCTGGGGACCGAGTCGAAGGGTCGCATTGGTACGGGGCGAGCGCAAGGTCGGCAGCGGAGCACGTCGCGCCTCGGTGGGGCGCGACGCGCGTGTCGAGAAGCCCGCCCCGAGCGCCTGCGCGCCAGCAAGTTTCATCATGATCACCTACCTTTCCATCCTGGCGTCGCGGCCCTTTACGACCTTCTCGACCTCCGCAAGCGTCGCCATGGAAACGTCCCCCGGCGTCGTCATCACCAGCGCCCCGTGGGCCGCCCCCAAATCCACCGCCTCGCGGGGGGTCCGTCCCGCCAGGAACCCGTAGATGAGCCCCGCGGCGAAGCCGTCGCCGCCGCCCACCCGGTCGAATACCTCCAAGCCGGTCCGTTTCACCGCTCCGTAAACCTTCCCGCGGTACCAGAGGGCCGCCCCCCAGTCGTTCCGCGTGGCGCTGGCCGAGCGGCGCACGGTGGCCGCCACCGCCTTCAGGTTGGGGAACCGGCGCACAACTTCCCTGGCCATTCCCGGGAATTTCCCCGCTTGCTTGAGGCCGAGCGCGGAGGCGATGTCCCCCTCGTTGCCGATGAGGACGTCCACCAGCGGAAGGATGGAGCGGTTGACGGCGGCGGCCCGGTCCGCACCGCCGCTCCCCGTCTTCCACAGCGAGGCGCGCGAATTGGGGTCGTAGGAAACGACCGTCCGGCGCTTTCGGGCCGCCTTCATCGCCGCGCTGATGACCTCCAGGGTCGAGGGGGAAAGCGCCGCGAAAATGCCGCCGGTGTGGAACCACCGGACGCCCTCGCGCCCGAAAATCCCGTCCCAGTCCGTCTCCCCCGGCTTCATCTGCGAGGCCGCGGTGTGGCCGCGGTCGTAGGTTCCCTGCCCCGCCCGAATTCCGAACCCGCGCTCGGTGAAGTTGAGCCCCACCCGGCTCGCCCGTCCCACGCCGTCGAAGGGGACCCAGCGAACGTGCGTCAGGTCCACCCCGCCCTGCAGAAGCAGGTCCTCCAGGAGCCGGCCCACCTCGTTGTCAACGAGGGAGGTCACGAGCGCCGTACGCAGGCCGAAGCACCGGCGCAATGCGCGCACCACGTTGTATTCGCCGCCGCCTTCCCAGACCCGGAAGGTCCGGGCCGTGCGCACGCGCCCCGCCCCGGGGTCCAGCCGGAGCATCACCTCGCCCAGCGCCAGCGCGTCGAAACGGCAGGCCGAGGCGGGCTTGATGGAAAGCGCCGGCATGCGGACTACTTCCCCTTGAGCTTCCTGATTATCGCTGCGCCAGCGGCCAGCTTGGCGGTTACCCCGCTGAAGTCCCCCTTCGCGATGGCATCCTTCGCGAAGAGGCTTCCGCCCACGGCCACGCAGGCCGCGCCGGCGCCTAACCAATCTCCGAGCGACTTCTCGGTGAGCTCGACGCCGCCCGAGGCCATGATGGACGTCCAAGGGCAGGGGCCCTTGATGGCCTCCAGGAAGGGCGGGCCGCCAATCTCCCCCGCGGGGAACAGTTTCACTATTTCGCAGCCGAGTTCCTCCGCCTGCGATATTTCGTTCAGGGTGGCGACCCCGGGGATATGCGGAACCTTCCTCCGGTTGCATGCGCGTACCACCTCGGGATTCAGGATGGGGCTGACGATGAAGCTGGCCCCGTTGTTGATGTAGAGCGAGGCCGTTCCGGCGTCCAGCACGGTCCCGGCGCCCAGAACCATGTTCGGAAGCTCCCTGGCGCAGAATTCCTCGAGCGCCGCAAAGGTCTTCCAGGCCCCGTCCCCGCGGTTAATAAGCTCAAACAGGCGGATCCCGGCCTTATCGCACGCCCGGACGGCTCCCTTCATGACCTCCAGGTCGGGATGATAGAAGATGGGGACTATTCCGCCGTCGATAACGGCGTTCAGGACCTGCATCCGGTTGAATCTTGGCATGGCGCCCTCCGTTCGAAGATTGTGGGATTGCCGCTTGATTATATCCCCTCCGGCAATTCATGAAATAAAATTATCGTGACGGAGATAATCCGTTGCAGGGGCGAGCGGGAGGACTTCGCCGACCCTCTGCCGACCGTTTCGGAGTCGCGGCGCGGTCTTCCGCGCCAGCGACGGAGAATGCACGGCCATGGGGTCCGGGAAGCCTTGTCTTTCAAGGCTTCCCGGAC
>Ga0315282_10002963_pt1 | contig 30785 bp, 31 predicted proteins | sample YL17G07_20_MG_FD_203693 | JGI IMG/M metagenome (GOLD analysis project Ga0315282, IMG submission 203693) | Sediment microbial communities from Yellowstone Lake, YNP, Wyoming, USA - YL17G07_20 | ecosystem: Environmental > Aquatic > Freshwater > Lake > Sediment | place: USA: Wyoming | collected... | reverse complement strand
CAGGATCTGCCCGCATTCCAAAACAGCGGCGCCCGACTTCAAGGAACATTTGTCCTCGTAGACCATTTGGCTGGATTCGCGGTCAGAGCGCATTGTCTTGGCCGAGATCTCCACGCGCCGCTCCCCGCCTTGCTCTTTGGCCTTATGCATAAAAACGGCTTGAACGCCTTCCCGACAAGTCATGTCACCCGTCTCCTCGGCAAAGGTGATCTCCTGGGTCGAGAGCACATTTTTATCCTGCCAGGCTCTGACCCGATCCCATAAGAAGAAACGCTTCTCGGCGCTCGAATATCTCATTCGCTGGGCGTTGGCGAAGATCGGCTGTTCGTTGGAAAAGAATCCTCTGTCCTCCGTCCCTTCGAGCAAAGGCCGGAAGCTCATCTCGACGTTCCCTTTGGCCTCGAAGTCGTTCATTTTGATCAGGATCGTAAGGGTATCACCGGAAACGTCGCTTTGAGCGGAGCCGATCCTCGCTCTCCGGTCTTCTCCGCCCGTGACCTGCAAGACGCTTTTTTCCGCGTCCAGCGCCATAGCCGCTCCTTCGATGATGTGGACGACCTTCTCCTCCCTGTCCAGACCGACAAGGCGAGCCTTGTCGGCGGCTTTCAATTCCCGGAAACTGCCGTCTTTTTGGAAGAACAAGTCGATGGCTTCGCCCTGGATGTGTGTCAAATCCCCCGCATCATAGAGGAACTTGATGGAAACGCGGCCCCGGCACTCGATGAGGCGAATAAGAGGCAGGTTTAAAAAAGCCTCCAACCGGACCTCATCGGTTTCGATCTCCTGGCGAACACTTTGGTCCAAGCGGAATTCACTGCTGATCGTCGACTCTTGAAGTCCTGGGGACGGGCTGGTACCCTTTTTGGCCGCCGGCCGTTCTTCTTCAAGACTGAGTTTGACGCCGCCCTTGAGTCGCACGCTCTTCAGATCCTCGACCCTCTCGAATTGCTCGAAATCAAGATGGTCGGCCCTGCCGCGGCTTCGGCCATGGATGATCCCGACATTCCCCTCCACCTCCCCCCGTCGGCGCTGGAAGCCATAGGTCAGCCTGTTTCCGGTCAGGACGAGCGGTTCAGGAGTCGCCAGCCGCAGCCGCACGGAAAACCGGAGATCTTCTTCAAGGACGAGCTCCTCGCTTTTCAGATTAAAAAGGACCTTTTGCGAAAACCCGTTGAATTCCGGAGAAACGATCGTCATGCCGCTGGAGGTCTTCATGAGCTCAGCCGTTCGGTCGTACTCGAAAAGAGAGCCGTTCATCGTCAGATCTTTATATTGGATCTGGACCTGGCCTTGAAGGACGAACCTCGTTATTTCCTTGTTGTAGGTTAGGAATTCCCCCGTCAAACGAATTTCGCGTCCACCCTTTTTCCCATGGTCGATGACCACGACATGACCTTCGAGGCGCGAGGTGTTTTCATCCAGCGGATAATTCCGGTCGCCGAAGATTTCGATTTTGCCCTTCTCTTTGTGGTATTGGAAGACTTGGATATTTTCCTTCAGACCGACCTTATTCTCGACGATGTTCCTTTCGGGTGTGACGCGGGACACCCGCTTGATGTGGAGAAGGAGATAGACGAGGATGACGAGGACGACCGCCGCCAAGATGATGATGAGGATCGACCGGACGATACGAGCGGCCCGCAGTTTGAAACGCGCCCGCGGCCTGTTCCTCCTCATTTTCTAAGTCCTTCTAAAGAAAGATATAAATTCTCATGGCCAAGATAGGAGGAGAATTGGAAGCTGTAGGCTAGGTCAAGGCGGTCGCCTTTCCGGATGCTGTCCAGCCACTTTCCCTTGTCCCAGCCGATCGCTTCTAAGATCCGCCCGTTATGGCGGAACAGGAATTTCGCGTGCCGGCCCTTAAGGCTTTGAGGCGGACCGATGACCTCCGCCTTTTCCGTCAAAAAAACCGGCCGGGGATTCCCTACACCGAAAGGCGCGAGAAGCGAAAAATATTCAAGGAAAGATCCGGTGATATCCGCAAAATCCAGCTTCGAATCGATCTCTATTCTTTTTTTCATCTGTTCGTTTGTGATTCGGGACTCGGCCACGGCATCCGCCTTCCGCTTGAACGCGGGAAGGCTCTCCCTTTTGAGCGAGCAGCCAACCGCATAGGGATGCCCACCGTAGGTCAGAAAAAAGGCTCGGCACTCATCGAGGCAGTCGATGAGCGAAAATTCGGAGACGCTCCGCCCCGAGCCGAAGGCCGTTCCGCCGTCGTAGGCAAAAAGAATCGCCGGACGGCAGAAAGCGTCCTTGAGCCGGGAGGCAACGATCCCGATAACGCCCCGGTGCCATTCCTCGCAACCCATGATTAGGATTCTGTATTTCTCATCCAAAGCATTCTTCTTGACCCGGTCAAAGGCCTGTTTGAAGATTTTGTCTTCGGCCCGCTGCCGTTTCGAGTTCAGTTCGTCCAGACGGCGGGCGATGGCCGTCGTTTCCTCGGGCGACGTCGCGAAGAATAGCCGGACCGCACTCTCGGTCTCGCCCATTCGGCCGGCGGCGTTGAGGCGAGGCCCGATCCGGAAGCCGACGTCTCCCTCCGAGATCTTTTTGCCTTTCAAGCCGCATATCTCGATCAGGCTGGGGAGGCCGGGTTTCGAGGTCTTCTTCATCTCTTGGGGGCCGGGTTTCGAGACCTTCTCCAGCTCTTGCAGGCCGAATTTTACAAACAGCCTGTTCTCTCCTTTGAGCTCGGCGATGTCCGCGATCGTGCCGATGGAAACGAGCTTCAGATAATGGCGCAGGAGAGACTCTTTCCCCTTTCTCTCGAACATGGCTTGGATCAATTTGAAAACGACTCCCACGCCGGCCAGACGCTGGTCGGGGTACTTCGAACTCTGAAGCACAGGATTGAGAATGGCCAGCGCGTCGGGGAGCTCGGGTCCCGGACGATGGTGGTCGGTGATGATCACGTCGATCCCATGCTCTTTGGCCCTCCGCACGAATCCGGTGGCCTTGATGCCGCAGTCCACGCTGATGACGAGTTCGGCGCCCCGATCGACGGCAACCTCGATATGTTCTTCCTTAATGCCGTACCCTTCTTTGAGCCGTTCGGGGATAAAATAATCGACGCTCGCCTCCAGCGATTCAAGGGCTTTATAGAGCATCACCACGGAGAGCACGCCGTCGACGTCGTAATCGCCGAAAATGAGGATCTTCTCCCCGCGTTCGATCGCCCGGAACACTCTTTCGACGGCTTCTTTCATGCCCGCCATGAGGCAGGGCTCGTGGAGATGGTCGATCGAACCATAGAGAAAACGATGGGCGCTTTCCGGTTCCGTGATCTTCCGGTTAACAAGCACTTGAGCGATGGGCAGCGGAAGCCCCAATTCGGAGGACAGACGACCGGCCTCTTCACGAGGAGGCGTCAATTTCCAGATGGACTCATCCATTCCGGCTGTAAATTTAACACAATTCGCCGGCCCTGTCACGGCAGAGGGCTCGGGGATGGAGGCCTGGTGACAGGCACCACGGTGCCTGTCACCGGTCTTCTCCCGCGCCACCTCTTTCCCCTTTTCATTGACATGAGGTGAGGGTGAAACTATAATTTTTTCATTGTGATAGGAAGTTTGCGGGATAAACTGGCTCGGACAAGGCAGGCCTTCAAGCAGAAATTCGACGAGATCTTGAAAAGCGGACGGCGCCGGGAAGATATCCTTGATGAACTTGCCGAGACTCTCATCCTGGCCGATGTCGGCGGCGCCACGACGGAGAAAATCATCCGGGCCATCGAGCAGAAAACAAAAAAGACCGATTCCTTCGAGACCGTCAAAGAAGCCCTGAAAACCGAGCTGATCCTGATCCTGTCGAAATATCCCGGACGGCTCGCTCTCAATTCGCCTCCCGGCGTGCTGATGATGGTCGGCGTCAACGGCGGAGGAAAGACGACCTCGCTGGCCAAGCTCACCCGACGCTTTGAGAACGAGGGGAAAAAGTGTCTCCTCGTCGCGGCCGACACGTTCCGCGCCGCTGCCCAGGAACAGCTGGCCGTCTGGGGAAAACGCCTGAACGTCCCCGTGATCAGAGGCTCCTATGGGGCCGATCCGGCGTCCGTCGTTTTCGACGCCGCGCGCCACTTCAAAACCCACCGTTTCGATTACCTGCTCGTGGACACGGCGGGCCGGATCCACACGAACACCAACCTGATGAACGAGCTCGAAAAATTGAAACGCGTCATCGCCCGCGAGATCGATGGGGCTCCGCAGGAGATCCTCCTTGTCCTGGACGCGAGCATCGGCCAGAACGCCCTTCATCAAGCCCGGGAGTTTTTGAAGTTCTCGGGCATCACCGGCATCTTCTTGACCAAGCTCGACGGAACGGCCAAAGGCGGTTCCGTCGTCGGCATCGCCGACGAACTCAGCCTCCCGATCAAGTTCGTCGGCACCGGCGAAAGCGAGGAAGATATCTTTGAGTTCTCCGCCGAGCAATTCGTGGACGCGCTCTTCACATGAACAGCCTCAAGGACGCAGCTTATATGCACATGGCCTACAGCCTGGCTGAAAAAGCCCTCGGCCAAGCCAGCCCCAATCCTTATGTCGGCGCTCTGGTCGTTAAAAACGATGTTATCATCGGCCATGGATACCATGAGGGAGCGGGCAAGCCGCATGCCGAAGTCTTGGCCTTAAAACGGGCCGGACGGCGGGCCAAAGGCGCGGTTCTTTATGTGACCCTCGAGCCGTGCGTCCACTGGGGGCGGACCCCTCCCTGTATCGACACCGTTCTTGGCGCGGGCTTGAAGAGGGTCGTTGTCTCGACGCTCGACCCCAACCCTCTTGTCTTTCGGAAAGGCATCCGGGAGATCCGACGGTCCGATATTGAAGTCACGGTCGGCGTCCTCGAAGAGAAGAACAAGCGCCTGAACGAATCCTACGCCAAATATATCACCCGGAAAATTCCCTCCGTCACGCTCAAAGCGGCTTTGAGTCTCGACGGCAAAATCGCCACAAAAAAATTCGACTCGCAGTGGATCTCCTCGCCGCCGACGCGGGAATACATCCATCTGGTCCGAGGCGAATACGATGCGCTCCTCGTCGGCCTCAAGACCATCCTTCAAGACGACCCGCGGCTGACGGTCCGCCACCTGAATTGGCCGAAGAAAAAAATTACGCGCGTCATCCTGGACGCCGAACTCCGCCTTCCTCTCCGGGCACGGGTTCTGTCCACTCTCCGGGAGGGAAAGATCATCGTTTTCACGGCGACGTCCGCCCCGCTTCGAAAAAAAGAAGCTCTGGCGAAACGTGGAGCCGAGGTCGTCTCTTTGCCGGGACAACTCCCCCTTCTCGATCTCAAGGAGGTTCTGGCTCGGCTGGGCGAACGGGAAATCACGAGCCTTTTGGTCGAAGGCGGCGGAGAAGTGGCCACGGCTTTCCTCGAAGAAAAACTCGCCGACAAAATCCTGTTCACGATCTCCCCCTGCCTCATCGGCGGCCGAGAGGCTGTCTCAATTTTCAGCGGAGAAGGAGCCGACTTTATCAAGGACGCGCTGTCTTTGAAAACGGTCTCTTCGTTCCGGATCGGCGAAGACACGCTCCTGGAAGGATATTTCTGATGTTCACCGGGATCATCGCGCATTCGGGTCTTTTCAAAGGATACCGCCAGGGTAAAAAAGAGTTGACGGTCGAAGCGCCGGACTTGGCGGGGCGCCTCACGGCCGGAGACAGCGTCGCGATCAACGGCGTCTGTCTGAGCGTCATCCGCAAAGACAGACGCTTCCTTTTCTTCAACCTCTCCAGAGAAACGCTCGACCGGACGAGCCTCGGGACTCTCCGGACGGGCGAAGAGTTGAATTTGGAGCTTCCGCTGACCCTTTCATCTCCGCTCAGCGGTCATCTCCTCGCCGGCCATGTGGATTTCAAGGCCAAGCTTCTGCGTCTCACGCCGCGGCAACCCGGAAAAAGGCTGACCTTCTCGCTGCCCCCGGAATTCAAGCCGTATTTCATCCCCAAGGGTTCGGTCGCGATCAACGGCGTCAGCCTGACCATAGCCGCGCTCAGCCCCGGCTCCTTCGAAGTCGAGCTCATCCCCATCACCCTGGAGAGGTCCAACCTTTGCCGTTTAAGGACTGGGAACGAAGTCAATGTCGAGTGTGACATGATCGGAAAATACGTGTATAATTGGATAACTCAAACAAATAAAAAGGATTAGAGGCTAGACAGGAATGGAAAAAAAACGCAAGACGGCCACCGTTGAGGAAGTGATCCAAGCCGTCCGGAATGGACAGCTGATCATCATCGTCGATGATGAAGACCGCGAAAACGAAGGGGATTTGATGGTCGCGGCCGAAAAGGTGACGCCCGAAGTCATCAACTTCATGTCCAAACACGGCCGAGGACTCATCTGCCTCCCCTTGACGAGAAAAAGGCTCGAAGAGCTTCAGCTGCCGCTCATGGTTCAGGACAATACCGCACGGTTCCAGACGGCCTTCACCGTTTCCATCGATGCCAAGGAAGGCATCTCAACGGGCATTTCCGCGTATGATCGAGCGCGGACTGTGCTGGCGGCCATCGAACCGAAGACGAAGCCGACCGACCTCGCCCGGCCCGGGCATATTTTCCCGCTCCAGGCGAAAGAAGGCGGCGTGCTCGCGCGTTCCGGCCAGACCGAGGCCGCCGTCGACCTGTCCCGCCTCGCCGGCCTCAAGCCCGCGGGGGTGATCTGCGAGATCATGAACGAAGACGGGACGATGGCCCGCCTGCCCGAGCTGGAGAGGATCAGCCGTGAGCAAGGCCTTCCGATCTTGACCATCGCCGACTTGATCAACTACCGGATGAAGAACGAATGTCTTGTCAAAAAGATCGGAGAAGCGGAGCTTCCGACGCAATCTGGTGATTTCAAGATTGCCGTCTTCGAAGATATCATCCATCATGAAAACCATGTGGCCTTGATCAAAGGCGAGATCCGCGCCGACGAGCCCACGTTGGTCCGGGCACATTCGCAATGTCTCACCGGCGATACGTTCGGTTCCTGCCGCTGCGACTGCGGCGAGCAGCTCCGTCAGGCCATGGAAAAAATCGAAAAGGACGGGAAAGGCGTCATTCTCTACATCCTGAACCATGAAGGCCGCGGCATCGGCCTGACCAACAAAATTAAGGCCTATGCCATCCAGGACCAGGGCCTGGACACCGTCGAGGCCAATCGACAGCTGGGATTCAAGCCCGATCAGCGGGACTACGGCATCGGGGCCCAGATTCTCGTCTCGCTGGGCGTCAATAAAATCCGGCTGCTGACCAACAATCCGCGGAAATTCATCGGCCTGGCCGGCTACGGCCTCGAGATCGTCGAGCGGGTCTCGATCGAGATCCCGCCGAACAGGGCGAACCTCCAGTATTTAAAAACGAAGAAAGAAAAGATGGGCCATATCCTCGAAATGGTTTGACGAGAGTGGTCAAGTTTCTAAGACGTTCGCAGAACATTGACTCCGAAATATTCGATGAGCCCGGCTTGGCTATCCTTGAAGAATTAAATTTACCCGAAGGCAAAGAACTCGACATCGAAACCATCACCAAAGAAGTCCTCCGCAAGATCGATATCGTTCAGAACAAGGATAAAAAAATCCGGTTGTTGGGAAGCCTCGCCCGTCTTTCCTATTCCTGGGTCTTCGCCGTTTTCCTGGAATTGCTGTCGGACCCGAGCGAAGAGATTCGGGATGTCGCCGTGAGAGAGCTCGCCCGCCGGGACGATTATCCCCTCTCCTTGATCTACCAGAAGCTAATTCGGCCGCCGTGGTACGTGAAAAGCGCCATCCTCCGGATTCTCAGCCTCAAAAAGGATCCCGAAGCCGTCAAGCATATCGAAGGCGTCATCGAAGACCCGAACGTCGAAGTCAAGCGCTCCGCAGCCTGGGCGCTCGGGGAGATCGGCGGCCGGGAAGCCCGAGCTCTCCTCGTCCGTCTCTCGAGGGACAAGAATCCTTATGTCCGGATGGCCGCCGCCTCGGGACTTGAAAAAATCTGCGACTTCAAATTCAGCTGAAAAAAATCCGATGACAGGCCCCGACAGCGGTGCCTGTCACCGTGAATCGAGGATGAAGGTCACCGGACCGTCGTTCAGGATATGAACCTCCATAACGGCCTGGAAGACGCCGGTCGCCACTTTGAAGCCGGCCTTCCGGATGCGTTCGACAAAATAAACGAAAAGCTCCGCAGCCCGCTCCGGGCTCTCGGCCTGATCGAAGCTGGGCCGCCGGCCCTTTTTCACCGAGCCGGCCAGGGTGAGCTGAGAAACGGCCAGCACTTCGCCGCCGACATCGGCCAGCGACAGATTCATCTTTCTTTCGGCGTCGGGAAAGATGCGCAGTTCCACGGCTTTCTGGACCAAGAATTCCGCGTCCTTGGGGGTATCTCCCTTTTCAATCCCCACGAGAAGACAGATGCCCTTGCCGATGGCTCCGACGGTTTCCTCTCCGACTTCGACCCACGCTTTTTTGACCCTCTGCAAAACGATCTTCATGGCTGTCTCCAGGAAATATCCTCCCGACCATCAAACTCTTATCTCTATTTTTAGAGATCGGTGACAGGACCCGCACCAATCTTTTCAACGACTAAAATATCCTCCATTTGACTTTGGGCGGCCGATATTCTATTATATCTCGCCTCAAGAGGAGATTACTATGGCTCATCATCATTCCGCAATCAGACAGCAGCGCCGGAGCGTCCGGAGGCAGGCCATCAATAAAAAGAACAAGTCTGCCTTCCGTTCTCAAGTCAAGAAGCTCAGAGAGCTCATCCAGGCCAAGGATAGGGAAAGCGCCAAGAAACTTATGCCCGAAGTCTTTTCGGCCATAGACAAGTCGGTCAAGAAGGGAACAATCCACAAAAACAAAGGGTCGCGCTTCAAAGCGCGCTTCAACAGCCAAGTGGAATCGATCAACTCCACTCCCGCCAAGTGATCCCGCCTACTTCCGCAAGCGGCGGTACTCGTAGATAAACGATTCAAAAAGAGCCTGGGGAGAAACTTCCGTCGTCTTGATCTTGAGGTCGACCTGCTCGAGCTGGGCGATGAGACGGACGACATCTTTCTGGGAGAGGCCTTCGACCAGATGAAAGAATTCCCGGGACTTTGTCGAGTAGAACGGCCCCATCTTCTCCGTGATCTGCGGTTTGAACTCCCGGAAGATCTCCTTCCGGTCCTTCTTTTCGCTCAACCAACTCTTGGCGAGGAGAATATCCCGGAAAAAACTGGATAATTGGTAGAGGACATGGAGCTCCGGCTTGTCCCCTTCCTGGAATCTCTTGTTTATGATCCTCAAGCACTCTTTATAATCGGCTTTTTCCAGGCTATCCCTGAGCGCCCAATTCTCGAAATCCCTCACCCCGGCGGAGAGATGAATGACATCATCGGCTTCAATGAGTTTTTTATCTCCGGCGTAGGTCACCAGTTTCTCCAGTTCGTTGTCGAGCCGCTGGAGATTATTGCCCGTCATTTCGATCAGGCGATCGATCGCTTCCGCGCTCGCCCGCTTTCCCAAAGAGGCCAGTTTCTCCTCGGCCCAGGCGAAAAGCCCCTCGCCCTTGAGGATTTTAAGCTCCTTGACCAGAACGGCCGACGGAGGAAGCGAAGAGAAAAGCTTGGCCAGAGGCTTGGTCTTCCGGATCTTGCCGGAAAAAAGGACGACGAGAATCGTTCGAGGCGTGGGGGAGGCGAAATATTCCTTGAGAATCTTCTGTTCGTCCTCGGTCAATTCCTCCCCGCCGGCGCCCTCGATGTCCACGATAATAAGGCGCCAAGGCGAGAAAAAAAACGGAATCGTCCGGGCCACGTCCATGATGTCCCGCCAGCCGCTTTCGGCGAGGTTGAATCGTTCCATGTTGATGTTCTGAATGTCGGGAGAAATTAGCGCGGTTTCGAGTTCACGGATGAATTGACGGGCCAGGAAGAGCTCTTCGCCGTGGAAGAAGTAGCCGGGGAGGAGGTCCTCCTCCCGGATCTTCCGGCCGAGGAGAGCGCTGGGCATCCTCAGAATCCCTCGAGTATGGTGACGACCAGGTTCCGGGCGAACTTATCGGCGATCTTTCTAAGAGCTTCGGTCTCCACGGATTCAAAATCCTTGCCCTTGGGAACTTCGTATTCCTCCGTGAAGGAATAGGAAGGGTTGGAATAAATGACCTTCTGGTTTTTTTGATCCGTCAAGACGATCCTGGCGGCGACATAGACGGCGTAGTGATCGGCCGTGGCCTGTCCCTGACCCGAAAACGCGACGGGGTAGACTCTGAAATCCAGGATCTCGCCGGCGAGGACGGCGTCGGCCGCTTTGACGTCCGGTATGACCTCAACCTTTCCCCGAGCGACGAACTCATCGATGACGCCCTGGGTGAATTTCTTGTCGAGTTCGAATCGCGTCGTGTGGTTCTTGAAAAGCGGGATGCCGATCTTTTTGACATGGGAGGGGAGGACATCCCGGAGGTTGCCCGTGCCGCGCAGTCTGTAGCCGCACTGAATGAAAGACAGGAGGACGACGGACAGGGCAAGGGCCATGAAGACGGGGATGCGGGCGGCCTTGTTGAGCCCTCCCTGATTTTCAAGTTTGTTCATGTCACGATGTTGACGATTTTATTCTTAATGCAGACGACCTTCTTGACCGCCTGTTCGCCTATCAGAGCCTGGATGCGGGGCAGAGAAAGAGCGATGGCCTTCATTTCGTCTTCGGCGACGCCGAGGTCGGCCTCGAACTTGTCCCGGATCTTGCCGTTGATCTCGACGACGATCGTCACCCTTTCTTCCTGGGCCAAGGCCGGATCGAACACCGGCCAGGCGGCCTGATAGATAAGACTGCCGTGGCCCATCCTCCGCCACAGCTCCTCGCCGAGGTGGGGCGTGAATGGCGCGAGGAGAAGCGCCAGATTCTCGAGCGCCTGCCTGAGAAGCACCCGGCCATCTTCTGAATTTTTCAGGATGTCTTTTTCCCGCCGCAGCGTGTTCGTGAATTCCATGATCGAGCTGATCGCCGTGTTCAAGTGGAACCGCTTTCCGATGTCCTCGCCGACCTTCCTGATGGTCTGGTGCATTCTTTTCTGAAGCCGGACGAAAGCAGCCTGGTCATCGGCCTCCCCGCTCGCGGCGTCCGTTTTGCCTTCGATCACCCCGCGGCATTCCTCGAAGGTCTGCCAGACGCGGCAGACGAACCTGGAGCTGCCTTCGATACCGTCTTCGCTCCAGGCGAACTCCTTTTCCGGGGGAGCGGCAAACAAGATGAAAACGCGCAACGCGTCCGCCCCGTAGTTCTTGAGCATCTCATCGGGATCGACGACATTCCCTTTGGACTTTGACATCGCGGCGCCGTCTTTGGTGACCATCCCTTGGGCGAGATAGTGCGGGAAAGGCTCGTCGAGCCCGGTCAGACCCAAGTCCCGGAGGATTTTCGTGAAAAAGCGCGCATAGATGAGGTGCATGATCGCGTGCTCGACGCCGCCGATATAGAGGTCGACCGGAAGCCAGTAATCCGCAGCCTCCCGGACAAACGGCAGTTTATTTTCATGAGGCGATGTGTAGCGGAAAAAGTACCAGGCGGAATCGACGAACGTGTCCATCGTGTCTGTTTCGCGCCGCGCCTGCCCGCCGCACTTGGGGCAGGTTGTCTTGACGAATTCGAGGACTTTCTCCAGAGGCGAGCCGGCTTCGCCGGTGATTTCGACGTTATAAGGAATCCGGACCGGCAATTCCTCATACGGAACGCCGACGATCCCGCATTTTTCGCAATATATGACCGGGATGGGCGTGCCCCAATAGCGCTGCCGGGAAATGCCCCAGTCGCGGAGGCGGTAGGTCGTGCTCGCTTCGCCGAAGCCTTGAGCCGCGGCAAAGGCCGCCATCTTCTCCATGGCCTCTTCCGACTTCAGGCCGGAGAACGATCCGGAGTTCTTGACGAGGCCATAGTCTTCGAAGAGCTCCTCTGCGGCGCGTTTCTCGTCAGACGGATTTTCCGGTTCGATGACTTCCCGGATGACGAGGCCGTATTTGCGGGCAAACTCGAAGTCGCGCTGATCGTGCGCCGGAACGGCCATGATCGCGCCCGTCCCGTATTCCATCAAGACATAGTTGGCGATCCAAATGGGGATCGCCTCGCCCGTGAAGGGATTGACCGCCGTCTTTCCCGTGTCGATTCCTTCTTTTTCGACTTCCCCCCTCCCCCGCCGCATCCGCGACTCGGCGATCGCTTTGGTTATCCATTCATGGAGTCCCTCTTCCCGGTCGCCGGCGATGAGCTCGTGGCTCGCCGGATGCTCGGGTGAGAGGACCAGGAACGTCGCTCCATAGATCGTGTCGATCCGGGTCGTAAAAACTTTGATCGATTTTTTAAGGCTGGGCACATAAAAATCCAAATAGGCGCCTTGGCTTTTGCCGATCCAATTCTTCTGCATGAGGAGGACGTGTTCGGGCCATTTTTGAAGCTGGTTGTGGCCGGAAAGCAGCTCCTCGGCATAGTCCGTGATCTTCAGGAACCAATGCTCCATTTTTTTCTGCCCGACCTCGGCCGAACAGCGCCAGCACTCACCCCCCGCGGCCTGCTCGTTGGCCAGGACCGTTCGGCACTGGGGGCACCAGTTGACCCAGCTTTTTTTGCGGAAGGCCAAGCCGCGCCCGAACATCTTGAGAAAGATCCATTGGTTCCAGGCATAATATTCGGGAAGGCAGGTGTTGACCTCGCGCGACCAGTCGTAGGCGATGCCCAGCCGCTGGAGTTGATCCTTCATGTGGGCGATGTTGTCCAGCGTCCATGTCTGGGGATGGATTCCGTGCTTGATGGCGGCGTTCTCGGCGGGCATGCCCAGGGCGTCCCAGCCGATCGGATGGAGGACGTTGAAACCCGTCATCGTTTTGAAGCGGGCGATGACGTCGCCGATGGAGTAGTTGCGGACATGGCCCATGTGGATGCGGCCCGAAGGATAAGGATACATCTCGAGGAGGTAGAACTTCGGTTTGGCCGGGTCCTCGCGGACCTCAAACGTCTTCCGCTCGGCCCAGATCTTTTGCCACTTTTCCTCGATCTCGAGGAAGTTGTATTCGCTGCGTTCCCTGCTCATGTCTTGCTCAATCCTTGTGTTCCGTGACCTTTTGGAGAGGCGGACGGACAGGCCTAAATCAGGCTAAAGTTTAGAGGGAAGTCGTTGAAAAGTCAACATATTCAGCATTTGAAATCCCCCGCTCAAATTGTTAGACTTCAATCCCTTGAAAAACCACGCAACTTGCTGTATCATATAGGCTTAATTGCTGGATTTTGTAATCGCTTAGAGTCTCAACCGTTCTTATCATCCCTTATCCGGTTCTAAGCAAAAATTGAGTATATTTTTAAAGGTATTTTTTTGATGCGCACGAACATCGCGAAAATGAGGAACATCGGGATCAGCGCCCACATCGACTCCGGAAAGACGACGCTGACCGAGCGGATCCTCTTTTACTGCAAAAAGATCCATAAGATCCATGAGGTCAAGGGCAAGGACGGCGTGGGCGCGACCATGGACCATATGGAGCTCGAGCGCGAGCGCGGGATCACCATCACTTCAGCCGCGACGTACGTCGCCTGGGCGGATCACTCGATCAACATCATCGACACGCCCGGCCATGTCGACTTCACGATCGAGGTTGAACGGTCGCTGCGGGTGCTCGACGGAGCTGTTCTCGTTCTCTGCTCGGTCGGCGGCGTGCAGTCGCAGACGATCACGGTCGACCGCCAGCTCCGCCGTTACAATGTCCCCCGCATCGCTTTCATCAACAAGTGCGACCGCATCGGCGCCAACCCCTATAAAGTCCGCGACCAGCTCGAAGAGAAGCTGCGCCACAACGCCGTTCTCCTGCAGATCCCGATCGGCCTCGAAGACAAGCACCGAGGCGTCGTGGACCTCGTGACGATGAAGGCCCTCTATTTTGACGGGAACGACGGAGAGATCGTCAGGACGGAAGACGTCCCCGCGGAGCTGCTGGCCGAGGCCGAAACGAAACGGGAAGAAATGCTCGACGCCGTGTCGATATTCTCCGACGAGCTGACCGAAGCCATCCTCGAAGACAAAGTCAGCGAAAGCCTGATCTATGAAGCCATCCGCAAAGGCACGATCGCTCGAAAGCTGACGCCCGTCTTTATGGGATCGGCTTATAAAAATAAGGGCGTTCAACCCCTCCTCGACGGCGTCATCCGCTATCTGCCCAATCCTTCCGAAGTCGAGAATGTCGCCATCGACTTGGATAACGATGGAAAAGAAACGAAGCTCAAGGCCGAGAATAACGCCCCCGCCGTCCTCCTGGCCTTCAAGCTCGAGGACGGTCCGTACGGCCAACTGACTTATATCCGCGTCTATCAGGGCAGTCTCAAGAAAGGCGACGAGATCGCGAACACCCGCTCCGGGCAGAAAATCAAAGTCGGGCGCCTCGTCCGGATGCATGCCGACAGCATGGAAGACATCCCGGCCGCCGGAGCGGGCGACATCGTCGCCCTCTTCGGCATCGACTGCGCTTCCGGTGATACGTTCGTCTCTCCCGGCCTCAACTTGGCCATGACCTCGATCTACGTTCCCGAACCCGTCATATCCTTGGCCATCAAGCCCGTGGATAATAAAGCGCTCGACAGGATGGCCAAAGCCTTAAACAGATTTACCAAGGAAGATCCGACGTTCCGCACTCACGTCGATCCCGAATCCCACGAGACCATTATCCAGGGCATGGGCGAATTGCACCTTGACGTCTATGTCGAACGGATGAAACGCGAATACAACGCCGAGGTCGAGACCGGCAAACCCCAGGTCGCTTACCGCGAGGCCATCTCCAACCGCGTCGAGTTCGATTACACGCACAAGAAACAGACCGGCGGCGCCGGCCAGTTCGGCCGCGTCATCGGTGTCATCGAGCCCCTGGCCGAAGGCAACTACGAGTTCGTGAACGGGATCCGGGGCGGCCGGATTCCGCGAGAATTCATCCCGTCCTGCGACAGGGGATTCCAGGCGGCCATGAAAAAGGGCGAACTCATCGGCTTCCCCATCACCGGCGTCCGAGTGACATTAACCGACGGCGCCTATCACGAGGTCGATTCCTCGGACCACGCCTTCCGGGCCGCGGCCAGCGGCGCGTTCCGGCAGGTCTACCGCAAAGCCAGGCCGCAGATCCTTGAGCCGATTATGAAGGTCTCGGTCGAAGGGCCGTCGGAGTTCGCCGGCAACATCTTCGCCACCATCAACCAACGGCGGGGTATCATCGTCAGTTCCGTGGAAGATGGGAGTTTCTCGCGCGTCGATGCCGAAGTGCCGCTCAGCGAAATGTTCGGCTATTCGATGGTCCTGCGATCTCTGACCCAGGGCAAGGCCGAGTTCACCATGGAATTCCTGAAATATGGACGCGTGCCGGCGAATGTTGCCGAAGAGCTCGTCGCCCGGCACCAGGAAAACAAAATGAAAGAAAGCGCCAGGTAAATAAGGAGATTCGTCCGATGGTCAAAACCGAACTTATCAAGCGGAGCCCGCTGCGGATCCTTGAAAAGTCCATCCACGGCGGTTTGGGGAACGGGAATATCGGCGTCCTTGCCTCGCCCAAGGGCGTGGGCAAAACCGCCTGCCTGGTCCACATCGCTACGGATAAACTGTTCCAGGGCAAACATGTCATCCACGTCTCCTATTCGAGTCGCGTCGACTACATCATCACCTGGTATGAAGATATTTTTAAGGAAATCGCCAAGAACCGGAAGTTGAAGAACGCCGTGGACGTCCACGACGAGATCATCAAGAACCGCGTCATCATGAACTTCAAGCAGGAGGGCACGCGCACCGAGCAGGTCCTGAAAAGCATCGAGGCCATGATCACCTTCGGCAAGTTCGCCGCGGACGCAGTCATCATCGACGGCTACGATTTCACCCGATCAACAGCGGACGACATCGGGAAATTCAGAGAGTTCGCCCACAAGCTTGGGCTCGAGGTCTGGTTCAGCGCTTCGCTCAAAGAGACAGAGGGCGGCCTTTATGACGAAGCCGGACTGCCGGTCATTCTCAAGCCGTTGTTCCCGGCCATCGACGTCCTCATCACCCTCCATGCCCGGGGCGACCATATCGAGTTGCGCGTCATCAAGGATCACGATCACCCGGCGCCGGGCACGCTTCCTCTCAAGCTCGACCCGAAGACACTGCTTATTATATAATCGAGAGGATGGGAAGATTCGCGATATCGTTCCGTGTGCCTAGAAATAAAATCTCGATCATTTGGCCGCTTTTAGCCTTTTTCCCGGCGCTTGTCTTCAACCAGACGAAAACCGTCATGGACGACGCCGGGAATATATTCCCTTTAGCCGCTCCGCCGCAAAGGATCGTCTCCCTGGCGCCGAACATTACCGAAATCCTCTTCGCCCTCGGGCTGGGAGAGAGCGTCATCGGTGTCACCCGCTACTGCGATTATCCTCCGGCCGCACTCCAAAAAGAAAAAGTCGGCGGCCTGACCGACCCCAATATCGAAAAGATCAAGTCTCTCAATCCCGATCTCGTCATCGCCTTTCGCGGAAATCCGTGGAATATCATCACCAGACTCCAGGCCTTCCGCCTTCGAGTGTTCGTCCTGGACATCGGAAACAGCCTCGATTCGGTTCCCAGAACCATCGAAAAGATCGGCCAGATCACCCGCCGCGAGAACGAAGCGCAGGCGCTTCTCAAGTCGCTCGAAGACAAATATCAACAAGTGCTCACGGTTTTAGCTCCGCTCGTCCGGAAGCCCAAAGTCTTTTTCAACCTGCACGGGATGGACCTCTCGACCTGCGGCCAGGGAAGTTATCTCGACGACCTCCTGGAGAGAGCCAAAAGCGTCAATATCGCCGGGCACATCCCCAGACAATGGCTGGTTTACAGCCGGGAGCAGCTCATCAAGGATAATCCGGACGTGATCATCATCCAGGCCAAATCCGAAGCCGATTTCAGGAAAGCTAAGGACTGGTATAAGACGAACGCCGGATTCCAGACCCTGCAAGCCGTCAAAACGGACCGCATCCATTTCATCGATGAAAACATCTCCAGCCGCTTCGGACCGCGCCTCTACGACGCTTTCGCCGAGCTTGCGCGCCTCATCCACCCGGAGCTTTTTTCCGGAGGGGGCATAAAATAGATGTCATTCTGAAAGAAATGAAGAATCCCATTTTACGAGCGACAATGATATGTTTTGCTTCGCTCAACATAACAAGGAGGCAAACAATCGCCTGCTTTCTTTCATAGCGGGCATAAAGAGGCCCCGCATTTTGCGGCGTGCGAGCTAAAATGAATGATTCGCCATGAACGAAACCAGCCGAACATCGTATAATGATCTGGGTGCGCAAACGGTCTGTTTGCACCGAGGGTAGAATTTTGAGCAAAATGCCGACTTTCTTTTTCGTCCGGGATCACAAGCATGACTACCGCTTCTTCTCGTCCGAGCCCCCCAAGCCGATCGAAGTGAAACACTCCAAAGCCAAGGAAGCCTGGGAGCTGGCCAAAAAAAAACTGATGCTCTTGCCGCAGCGAACCCTCCGCCAGGAACAGGCTTTCAGCCGCGCTTTAAATCTCAGGGACCCCGTTCTGCGCATTCATTATTCCGGCATCTCGGAAGAGAAAAGAATCAATCTGCGGTTCCACCTCTTCCTGCACCAACATCGGACCACGCGGCTCTTCTTCCTTATCGGGGAAGGGCTTCTCCTGCCCATCGCCGGATTGGCCATGTTCCTCCCGGGCCCGAATATCGCTTTCTATGCCTTAGCCCTTCTGATGATAACCCACTGGTTATCCTTTCGAGGCGTGCGCGCCATCCTGAAGAAAGAGCACGACTTCATCGAGGATCCGCTCCTCGCCGAATGGGAGGCCGCAGTCGCGGCCCACAACGAGGCCGCATTCCCCAGCATCCTGGCCCGCATCGAAAAGGAATACAGGTTGGTGAATCTTCGTAAAGTCCTCTGGAAATAGATCCGGGTCCAGACCTGCACATTTAGCAAATCAAATCGGTTATTGCCGGGAGGCTTGCGACGTATCAAGCCGAAGCGGTCGCTCGCGACGACAGAGAACCTAAATTAAAAGTATCGGTTGAGCCGCCAAAAAAGACACGATTCCGCTTGACAGACGACTATAAATATCATATGAATATATGTTCATATATTAAACATGAAAGAGATCGTTAAAGTTTTCAAAGCCCTTTCGGATCCGACGCGGCTGCGGATCATCCGGCTGCTTCTGGAGCAGGAGCTCTGCGTCTGCGAGCTGATGTATATCCTGGGCATGGCGCAATCCCGGCTCTCCCACCAGCTCAGGATCCTCCGCGACTCCGGCCTGGTCGAGGACAAGAGGGACGGCAAGTGGATCATCTATGAGATTCCCACGAACATCCAGGATGGCCTTTTGCCTCTCCTGGACCTTTTCAGCAAAGAAAGATGGAGGGGATCGCGGGAATTTCTCGAGGACACCAAGAATCTGCAGCTCTGCCTAAAGGCAGACCTTCGGAAGACGCGCTAAAGAAGAAGGAGCCGCCCATCGGCAAGATCCTGATGCGACCAGCGGTTTAGCGCCGCCGCGCCGCGTTGGCACCGGCGAGATAAAGGAGAGGTGGCATGGAGATCAAAATTTTGGGCCCGGGCTGTTCACGCTGTCACGAGGTGGAACGGCGGACGTTTAACGCCTTGGCCGAACTCAATGTCGCGGCCGATGTCGAAAAAGTGTCTGACATCCAAAAGATCGGCGCTTACAGGATCATGGCCACTCCCGGGCTCGTGATCGACGGCAAAGTGAAATGTTCGGGCCGCATCCCGTCACGCGACGAGATCAAGGCCTGGATCCGCGAAGCCCAGGGCGCTGCCTGAGAAAAAGAAAGAGAACGAGACATGGGAGAAAGCAAAGCCATGAAAAAGGCCGCCCAGGTCTTTTTTGCATCATTTTTGTTTTTGAATATTTTTTGCGAACCGGGATCCGACCAAAAGGCCCCGACTCCGAAGGAAACGGCGGCCGAAGGCACTGTTCTCGTCACGAATAAACTGGACCTGGATTTTTCCAGGCACCTGATCACTTTCATCGAGCTCGGCGCCGACAAGTGCATTCCCTGCAAGGCCATGCAGCCGATCATGAAGGAGATCGCGGCCGAATATAAAGGAAAAGTCCAGGTTGTGTTCTACGACGTCTGGAAAGACCCGGAGCCCGCACGGAAGTACGCCATCCAACTTATCCCGACACAGGTCTTTATCGACAAAAACGGCAAAGAAGTCTTCCGCCATACGGGGCTTTTTCCCAAAGACGAACTCGTCGCCTTCCTGAACAAGCAGGGCGTTCATTGATCCGGACATTCTGACCATGGACCATCTTTTCGGTGACGTAGCTCAGCTCATCCAGCATAATCCCTGGCTGGCCATCGTCGCCGTCTTTCTCGGCGGAGTCATGACGGCGTCCAATCCCTGCGTTTTGGCCATGATCCCGCTGATGATCGGCCTGGTCGCCGGCAGGCAAGGTACGGCGTCCCTGAAAAAGACGTTTTTCTTCTCCTTGGTTTTCGTCCTCGGCTTGGCCGTAACATTCACGGCGCTGGGCCTGATCTCGGCCCTCATGGGCCGTCTGTTCGGCGATATCGGCCGTTTTTGGAAATATGCCGCGGCTGTCGTCTGTCTGGTCATGGGCGCCCATTTGCTGGGGGCTTTCAAGTTCAATTTCGCCATACCAAAATCCCTCGTCAAAATCCGGGAAGGAGGGCTCGGGGCCTTTCTTCTAGGCCTGTTGTTCGGTGTCGTTTCCACGCCTTGCGCGGTCCCCGTCCTCGCCGTGCTTCTGGCCTTCGTCGCGAACAAGGGAGATGTCGTTTACGGAGGCCTTTTGTTGTTCATCTACGCTTTGGGACATTCGCTTCTCATTTTAATCGCCGGGACCTCCATGGGCGCCGCTAAACGACTGATCGAATCCAAAGGCCTTGATAAGGCTAGCCGGATTCTCCAAAAAGCCGCGGGGGTCATCATCATCTTGATCGGAATCTATTTTCTTGTTTAAGGATAACGAACTGAGCCTTGGAAGAGAGGAGGCCTGACTTGACGGAACACTCCGGCAAAAAACTTTCATTTCTCGACCGCTATTTGACCTTGTGGATTTTCTCGGCCATGGCCGGTGGGGTCGGACTGGGATACTTGGTCCCCGCCGTCGTCGGGTTCATCAATAAATTCCAAAGCGGCACGACCAACATCCCGATCGCCATCGGCCTCATCCTGATGATGTATCCGCCGCTGGCCAAAGTGAAATACGAGGAACTGGGGGACGTCTTCCGCAACGTCAAAGTGCTGTCGCTGTCGCTCATCCAGAACTGGGTCATCGGTCCCCTCCTGATGTTCGCTCTAGCCGTCATTTTCCTCCGCGGATATCCTCACTACATGTACGGGCTAATCATGATCGGCCTGGCCCGCTGCATCGCCATGGTCATCGTCTGGAACGAGCTGGCCAAAGGCGACACCGAATACGCGGCCGGCCTGGTCGCCTTCAACTCCATCTTTCAGGTCCTGTTTTTTTCGGTTTATGCCTATATCTTCATCACGGTCTTCCCGACCTGGCTCGGCCTCAAAGGCACGGCCGTCAACGTAACGATCGGGCAGATCGCCAAGAGCGTGTTCATCTACCTCGGCATCCCGTTCATCGCCGGCGTCGTCACCCGCTTCAGCCTGCTTAAGCTCAAGGGAAAAATCTGGTATGAGCAGAAATTCATTCCCCGCATCAGCCCGATCACGCTCATCGCCCTCCTCTTTACGATCATCGTTATGTTCTCGCTCAAGGGGGAATTCATCGTCAAGATCCCGCTCGACGTCCTCCGCATCGCGGTTCCCCTCTTTCTCTACTTCGTCATCATGTTCCTCGTGTCGTTCATCATCGGCCGGAAGATAGGCGCGGATTATTCCAAGACGGCGACGCTGGCCTTCACGGCAGCGAGCAATAATTTTGAACTTGCCATTGCCGTGGCCGTGGCCGTCTTCGGCATCAACTCCGGAGAAGCTTTCGCTGCAGTCATCGGGCCGCTTATCGAAGTACCGGTCATGATCGGCCTGGTCAACGTCGCCCTTTATTTCCAGAGGCGATACTTTCAGGAGCGGCGGAAATCCCAATGACACCGGGCGCATGGGGGTATGAATAACACGGGCGAAGCAGGTCCGATGAGAGAACCTGAAGAAATTCGGAAAGACAAATCCCCCCCAGAGGAGAGCCCTCGCGTCCAACGTCTCCGAATCGGGAAGAAAGGCAGTCTGACGATACCGCCCGAAATCTCAAATAAATTGGGCGCCGAACCCGGCGACGAATTGGAGATCATCGAGGACCGCGGCCGCGTTGAGATCAGGCCCAACATCCACAGACTTGCCCGGCTCTATATCGAGCCGACATCGCGCTGCAACCTGACATGCCGGACGTGTATCCGCAATACGTGGACCGAGCCGGTCGGAGACATGGAAAGAGCGACTTTCGATAGGCTCGTGACGCAGCTCGCCCGGTTTCCCCATCTCGATTCTGTGATGTTCGGTGGATTCGGAGAGCCGACGGCTCACAAGGACATCCTTGAAATGATCGGCCGGATCAAATCCCTCGGCGTCCGGGTCGAGATGACGACGAACGGCACAAACCTCGATTCGGAGATGCTTTCCGGCCTTCTCAAAAACCGATTGGACAGGATTTGGGTTTCTTTCGACGGGGCCGATGAGTCCAACTTCGAAAACATCCGCAAGGGCGCGGTATTCAGGAGCGTGGTCGAGAGCATGCGGAATCTTCAGCGCATGAATCGCCGCCATCGCCACAAAATCGGCATCGGCATCGCCTCCGTCGTGATGCGGAAGAATGTCGCCGACCTTAAGAACATGGACGAACTCGCGCGTTCCCTGGGCGCGGACAAAGTCCTGGTGAGCAATGTCCTCCCTTATAGCGAAGAGATGGAAAAAGAAATGCTCTGTCTCCTCACCCTCTCGACCGAAACGTTCACCTTCGCCCATCAAAAGACAGAGATGAGTCTCCCCCGGCTCGACGTCAGCTCCATAACCCGCGACGCCATCTTCCACTTGCTCCGTGGTTATCTGAACCTGACGCTCATGGGCAATAAGATTTTTGCCCCGGCGCGGCAGTGCCGCTTCGTCCAGGAGCGGACGACGTTCATCCGCTGGGACGGGAAAGTCAGCCCGTGCCTGGGTCTGCTGCATACCTATAAAACGTTTCTCTACGGCAATGAGCGCACCGTTCATAGTTACTCGCTCGGCAATATCAACGATCATACGCTCTGGAAAAATTGGAGTTCAAACGAGTACAGGAAATTCCGCGAAAAATTACGCGCCTTTGATTTCTCGCCCTGCCACGTCTGCGGCGGCTGTCATCTCCTCGACGAAAATAAAGAGGACTGCTATGGGAACACATTTCCCGCGTGCGGAGGCTGCCTCTGGGCTCAGGGGGTCATCCAATGCCCCTAATCGAATGGATGGTTTTCTGGCGTTGACGAGAGGAGGATCGCATGGACTTCTTGGAAACGACGGTCGACAAATTCACGTTCCGGGTGCCGACGGACCGCATCTTCAGGCCGGAGGGAATCTGGTTTAAGTCGGAAGCCGGGGAAATTTCAGGTCGTTGGCGCATCGGCCTCACGGATTTTCTTCAACAGCATAGCGGGGACCTGACTTTCGCCCTGTTGCGTCCCGCGGGAACCCGCCTTGCCGTCGGCGATGAGATCGGGGTGATCGAGACGATCAAAGTCAACGTGAGTCTAACGTCGCCGGTGGCCGGAACCATCATCGAGATCAACCCGGACCTCGGAATGACGCCGGAAATCATCAACCAGGATCCATACGAAAAAGGATGGCTGGCGGTGATCGAGGTCTCCGCGAACGACGATCTCGCCGCGCGACTCATGACGCCCGGCATGTATTTCGAACACATGAAAGGCCAAGTCGCGGAGGAGGTCCGGTCTCGATGAGCGGCCCGAATAAAAAAGTGGTGATCGTGCCCTGCAGCGGAATCGGCAAATCCTTCGGGACGGTGGCCCGGGAGGCCGGATATGACCTCGTCGAAGACATCCGCCCTGAACAGACTCGCCTGGTCGCCCTCTCAAAGCTGGTCCTGGGCGACGAAGAAGCCAAAGACGCCGTCGCGGCTCATCCGGCCATCACCATCGACGGCTGCAAGTTGAATTGCGCAGCGAAAATGGTCCGCGAAAGCGGCGGTCGGATCGCCCGAGAAGTCGCAGTGCAGGAGGTTTTCCGCCGGCACAAAGCGTTGAAGCCCGAGGGGATCGCCGAACTCAATCCCGCGGGACAAGCCCTCGCTCGCGTCCTAGCGGAGGAGTTGACGCCGCTCGTCGACGCCCTGACGTCCGCAGATTCCACGGAGGACCGCCATGCCTGAACTTCCAAAAAAGAAAGCGGGCCTTATCGCCTGTTCGGGCGAAGAGCTGGCCGAAGGAACGGTTTCGCGGCTGGCGGCCTTGAAAGTGCTGCACGATACCCGGCGCGGAGACGCAGTCACTCTTTGTCTCCCCTTGTTTCTGGCGGGAGGCCAAGGGGAGCGAACCTTCGCCCGCTTTTATCCCACCATCACGGTGGACGGGTGCGGGTTGAAATGCGCGGCCCGGGCCACGGAGAGGTATTCGGCCAAACCCGCGGCGAGCCTCGTCGTGACCGAAATCGCGGCGGCCAAAGGCATCGCCGGAATCGAGGGGCGCCGGCGATTAAACGAGGCCGGGAGAAAGGCCGTCGAGGCCGTCGTCGAAATTCTGGAGGAGGAAGTGGACAGGGTTTTGGGTTCTTCCCGACGCCGCGGCCATCGGACCGCGCCCGAGCCCTCCGCGGTCCCGCCGCCGATAACTTGCTCCTGTGGCTCCGGATTGCCCGTCTCCCACCTGAACATCGCCGGCCGCCGCGTCGAGGTCGTGGCGTTGCCGTCGATCCTCGACGATTTTCTCGGCGCCGGAGGCCGGGCGGATGAGACCGGGATTCGGGAACTCTTCGACCGCGTCGCCGTTTATAACGAGATTCCGGCCGAGGAGGTAGGCGCCTGGAAGGAGGCCCTTCGCCTCGAAATCGAAACCCGGAGCCGAAAGGAGAAACGATGAGCCGCACCGCCGTCTATCACACCGACGTCCGGTGGACGGGAGCGCATTGGGGACATCTCCAAATGGGAAATGGCCCGGAAATGTCGTTCTCGGCGCCGCCGGATGCGCAGGGACATCCCGGCGTCTTCACCCCCGAAGACGCTTTTGTCGCGGCCGCGAACACCTGTATCATGATGATGTTCCTTTGGGCTTGCGAACGGTTTCGACTCAACCTCCTTGCGTATGAATGCCGGGCGGAAGGGACCAAGCTCATCGAACTGGACCGCACGGAAATTTTCACCGCCCTCCGGCTTAAGCCGGTCATCCGGATAGGTCTCGGCGGTGAGGCCCTCGCGGCCGTTTCCGCTCGGGCTCAAAAGGCCTTGTCCGCCGCCCGGAAATACAGCCTAATCGCCAATTCAGTGAAATCCGAAGTCGTCATCGAACCGGAATTCCGCTATGAGTGAATCCTCCGGGCCGGCCGCTCTCGGCTCTGAACTCCGGACCCTCATTTCCTTTTAATTTCGGTGACAGTCAACGGATTACCGAAAATGCGATGACGGGAGATTAGGAATTTGGTTGTCTGTCACCATAATTAATGAATATTATCGACGTTGGTTGAAAGAACAGCCCACCAGCGCGTCGCTCATGTAGTGACCTCGTTCGCGTTCTTGACATCGCTTGGCTCAAGCGATTTTTTTCACCCCACCACCTCTGCTAAAAGATGTTTGTGGGTTCTATCATGACCGGTCACACATAGAGCCCGACTTTCTCTCGAAGTCGCTCATAGCAACTCGCTTTCCGGGTTTCCTTTCTGAGTATGAATGAGTTTTTAAGCTTCGATATCGATGCCCGTCCACGCCACACGCTTTGATGAATTCACCCGCCAAATCCGGCCGAGCGGTGCGGCGTTGAAGCTTATGACGCGGACCTTGAAATATCGTCCTTCGCAGCCCATTCCGGCAGACCCCATCTCAGAATGATCAGGAGCGCCGCCACCAGAGCCGCGCCGGCGAGGCTGAGGTCAAAGACGGTGTAGGCCAGCCGCGTCATAATCTCGAGCCTCATAATCTTTATGACCATCAGAGCGCCGGACGCTCCTGCGAGGGCCAGGATACCCCATCCGATCCGTTCGGCGATGGAGTCCGCGGCCTGGAACCGTGCCGGCGAACGCGGCCTCATCAGAAAAACGATGGCGGCGGCGGCGAGAACCCCGCACGCGACCCAGAAGTGGTTCGCGTCGAGGCCGAACCGGCGGAAGGTCATGTACTCGAGCAACCCGGGCGTCGCCGCCACGACCGCCCCGCCTACGGCGCCGGCAGCCGCTATGATCGCCGTTACCCAGAAAGCCATCCGTACGTTTAAGAAACCCCCTTTGACCACCATCCAACGAAGACCGAGAATCGCCGCCAGAAAGGCCAGGATTCCGATCAGAGCATAAAGCGCGGGTTTGATCCATTCTTCCCGGAAAGCGCCGAGACGCACCCAGACGGGGGACAAGCCGAGGATTTGAGAGTTTGGGACCCATCTCGGCCGCGCGTCATCGGCCGCGAAAGGCTTATCAAGCACCGCTCCCTGGAAGAAAGGCGACCCGCCTCGGTGGCAGTCGGTGCAGCCGCCGGTGCCGAGCGCCGCCCCGGCCGGGGCGATGTCGTGCGAGAATTTGTAGACCGAAGCGTAAGGGGTGGCCTCATAGGCCTCGCGAGGGAGATTCCGGGACTCTTTGGATGAATAATAGGCCCGGTCGTCCGTGACCCAAACGAGGCGGCGGCCTGCCATCGGAAAGCCGGTCGTTTCAAGGTAAGTCTTAACTGAAGAGAGAAGCGCGTCGATCTCCTCGGCCCGGTTCACCTCGATAACGCCGTCCTTGTTGTCGTCAGTGATCTTGGCGAGCTCGGGGGACTTGTTCTTCGGATCGACGCGGTGCTGCGTCCACATCTGGAAAAAGTCTTTCATGAACAGCTGATTGAGTCCCGGTTTGCCCTCCTCTTCGAACCCGACCCATGCGCTATGGACGCGGTTCGCCGGGTAGATTTTTCCTTTATAGCGGATGAGCGTCGGCCTCGTGATGTTTGTGGGTTCGTCCTTGCTCGTGAACAGCTCGAGTTCGCCGTAATGGTTCCAGAACGTCATCTCCTGGTCGTAGAAGGCCCAGATGTGCTTGGGCGGCGGCGTTATGCGGGGAGCGGGGTTATAGACATCGCTGGCTTGAACGAGGGCACTCTTCACCGCGCGCGCCGGAATGTGGCAAGTCGGACAAGCGATCTTCTCCATGTGTAGGGGCGGGAGCCAAGCATGGGTCGCGCGCGGAGCGGTGCGCCACCCGTCGATGTGACAGTTTTCGCAGCTCCTCACCGTGTTGTCGAGGTCGTTCCGAACCCAGCCCGAAGGATCGTCGCCCTTGCCGAACTGATGCGCCTCGCGGTCGCGGATGCGCGGATCCGCAGCCCGGCTGCCGGCCGCATGACAATCCACGCAGCGCAAACCCGCCGCCATATGGACATCGGTGCGGACCGTGTAGGAAGCCCCGCGCTTCTTCCAATCCGGTTTGGCGTGACAGCCGAAGCAGGTCTCGTTTCGCGGCTCGGGGGCCATATGAACGAGGACATTCCCGTCGGCCTCGAATTTGCCTTTTTCGTAGGCGACGATGGGCCGCTCGCCGGCCGCCACTCGGCCTTTTACCTCGCCGAATCCCGCACCGGCCGTGGCCGCCCACTTGAAGTTGAGCCCGGTCAGCTCGGCGTTGCGCTTCTTGAGATCGTACTCGGGCATATGGCAGAGGAGACAGTCGGCCTCGATCACGCCCGTCTCGGACCAGCGCGCTTTATAATAATCTCCGTCGAGGTTGTTGTCGCCGCCGGAAGTCAGCCCGGAAGCGGGGTCGCGCATCCACGCGTCATAGCGCTTGCCCTCACGGTCATATTCCAACGGTCCGCCTCCGGGATGACAATTCCCGCACGTGGCGGTCACGAAGTCGAACGACGTCATGTCGATCAGGCGGGCGCTCGTATTCGTCTTGGGGGCGAGTTGACGATAGAGCGGCGCGGGCGAGCACCAGTTGCCGCCGTAATTCCCCGGCGACGTGACCCAGTTATATCGGGCGGCGTATTCCTTGGGCGGCGTTTCCCCCTTGCCCTGGGTGAAGTGGAACCCCTGGGTGATCTTCCGGTAGTCGTGGCAACCGGACGCACCGCACGTCTGCCGCGGAGAATACGGGGTCTTGTCGTTGACACCCGTGAGCGGATTGATGATATTGCCGACCTCATCCCGCAGGGGAAAGGGCGGGCAAACGCCGAGCCCCTTGCCGGTCGCTGCAACCGGAAAAGGGACATCCGTGGGTTTGAGCCTGCCTTTGCAGCCTGTCGACATTCCCGCAAAAACCATCGCCGCAAGTGTACATGTCAGCAGAATGGCCCGAAATCGGAAGTTGGCTGTCGTCCGCATGTTCGCTCCTCTCATGACCGATCTACCAGGAATAAGCGCTCTGAAAGAAGAACCAGACGGCCCCGGCGGCCGGCCCGGTGTTCTTGACGAAGCTTCCGGGGAAGAACCGGCCGCCGCCGGTCATCAGCTCAAGGTGGTTCCAAAGCGTCCAGACGACGCGGAAGTCGAGTTCGTTGCCGAGCGTCATTCCCGAGCGACCGGTCGGGTCTCGGCTATACGTTTTCAATCCCGTCGTGTACCAGGCGTCCGCCGCCTGGTCGAGCCTGAAGTGGTGATACTCAACGTAGAAGGCGAGGGCGCGCTGCGGCTCGAGGCTGAAATCGATCTCCGCGTCTCTCAGGTTCGCCCAGAAAAAAAGGTTCAGGTATCCGTAGAAGAAGATGTCGCGGCCGCCGTACACTCCGTCGAAAGTCCCGTGCACGCCGTCCGTGGGGTTCGAGTCGCCCGAGCCCCAAGTATATTGCCCGCCAAGTCTGGGCTTCCACGCGATCGGCGGCGTGATGCCGAGCTTCCCGCTCGCGCCGAACGCTCGAAGGGCATCTTTTCCGTAGCGTCCGAACTGCGCGGCGAAAGTTGCGCTTGCGTCCAGAACGCCGAACTCATGACCCTCGGCTTGAAGACCCATCGTATGAGAGAGAAGGTTGCCCGAGCCCGATTCGCCCGCGACCTTCCCGCTGCTGTCGCGCTTGAGAACATAGAACAGGTCGAGGCGGAACGGCAGCTCCTTGATGTGCGTATAGCAGACAAACGTCAGGAAGTGATCGATGTCACGGTCCGGCCAGACCTCGGACTTATAAAGTAGATATTTACCCACCCAGGCGTCGATCCAAAACCAGGGTGCATCGATCTTCAGCATCGCCGCGTCCCAAGCGAAGCGGCCGGTGTTTCCCCAGTTTCCGGGGCCGAAAACCCGCTGGTCGCCATAGGAGATCTGCTGCCGTCCGGCGCGAAAACCGATCGGGCTTTCGCCGATCCGCAACCACTCGACATAGAGCTGGCGGATATCCAGCGTATCCTGGATCGGGCTGCTTTGCGGAAAATCCTCGTCGGTGAATCGGGTGAGGAAGGCGTGGGCATCCTGGAGCTGAAGGAAGAGACGCGGCCCCTCTTTGAAACGGGCAGACAGGTCCAGTCGGATCCGTTCGAGCAGAAGCCGATCGTGGCCTCCCGGCTCGTAGCCCTTAAGGGTGAACCCGTCGTCGGACTCGTATCTCATCCGCGCCTGCCCGCCGAAGTCGAGGGTGAAGAGGCCGATCCTTATGCCCTTGACGCCGGATCGGGATTCGCCGGCGGGATTCTGCCCGTTCCTTTGCGCATGCAGGTGTAGAGCAACGAGGCTCACCCATAGAAAAATCATTAGGGCGATGGCGCTCACGGAGGGAAGGGCCGCCCGAAGACCGCGGGAACCATGGCTCTTGTTTAAAGTGCCGCTCGCACTTCTCTCCGCGTCGGAATAAAAATCGGAAAAGACGGATCGGGAGTACTTCAAAAGTTTCCTCTCTCCTTGGATGACGGACCTCAAACGTCCGCTCCTCCGCCCTGCTCCTCAAGCGCGGGAGGGCGGAAATCGCCCGGCAGCAGTTTCTCCATAGCGACTGCAAGAACGATGAACACGGGAATGCTGATCAGGGTTCGCGCGAGAGAGAACCGCCAGCCGAGGAAAGCGACTTCGAAAGTCAACATGGGGATCTTCATGGCGGAAAAAGCGCCAAGGTAGATAAAGACGTTTCGCGGCGCACAGCCTTTTCGCCAAAGACCGATGGCGACCGGAAACGCGACATAAAGCGGACCGGCCTGTAGGGTCGCTAAGAGGATCATCCACGGGACCGCCCGCATCCCGGACCGGAGACCGGCGTAGCGCTCGATGACTTTTCTGGGAACCCAGATTTCGAACAATCCCACAAGCAGGAACATGGGCGGCAGCACAGACGCCATCTCAACCAGGAACGAAGCCAGGTTCTTGCCGGCTTTTCTCCCAAAATCGAAATCCGATTGCGGCAGGCTGTAGGCCCAAAGGGCGGCGACACAGGCAAAAAGAAACCAGGGCCAGTATTTCCCCATGGCCTCTCTCATTTTCCGGACAGGACGGCCGTTCATCGGAGCACCCACGCCATGCCGGCGGCAACGATCACCGCCCCGCAGAACGCAAGCCCGTTACGCAGGAGGGCCGCTCGCCAGCCGAAGTAGCGCGCTTCAAGCGGAAGCGTCAGGACTCCGACCATCATGAGCGACGTGATGAACGCGGCCAGCACCGGCACCGTCGCGCCATTCTGCCGCAGCACGGCGGCGAGCGGATAGGCGATGAAGCCCGGGATCAAGGCGATGCTGCCGACTCCGAGCGCGGAGAAGAACGGAAGAAGGCCCTTTCCCGAAAGGATTCGTTCGAGCATTCGCGGCGTCACGGCCGTAAGAACGAGGCTCACCGCGGCGAGGACACCAAGGAGAATCGGGATGATGCCAACAAACATTTTAAGCCCTCTGCGTATGGCGGCCAATGTCTTCTTGCGGTCGGCGGCCAGGGAAACGAGCAACGCGACCCCCGTGATGATCCAGAGACTGATCATGGCTCCTTCGCCGATAGCTCTCCCCCCGAGGCGGCCGCTTCACGCTTGCAGAGCACGGCCAGGACGAGCGAAGGCTCATCGGCCTCCATGCTGCGCGTCGTCGACCCGCCCGGGATGAAGACCACGTTGGGAGCGCTCACGACGGCTTTCTCGCCGTCCGTCAGGAAAGCGACCCGTCCCTCGACGACCACAAACACCACGTCCTCCGTCATCCGGCACGGCGGGATACGGGCTCCGGCCGCGAGCTCGATCCTGCGGACCTTCATCACGCCTTGCTCGAAAAGAACCGAGGCTTCAAAACGGCCGTCCCCGCAAGAATGAATTTTTGCGAAATCGATAATCTTCATCTAACCAATCTTTTTGCCTATTTTTTTCTTCGGGCGGCAATCTCTCAACAAAGAGGGCGGGCAATTGAGACTCCCGTCGGTGATCTTTTTGGACTTGACCCCGACGCCGAAGACCTCGGCCAGAGCCCGGCCGCAGTTTTCCAAGCTCTCGACAGGCATCTCATAATGAATCCAGTTCCCGCGTTTCAGACCTCGGACCAATCCGGCTTCCTTAAGGATACGGAGGTGTTGGGAGACAGCCGATTGGGTCATGCCCAGCCTCTCAACGATGGCGTTGACGCATTGGGGATGTTCCTTAAGCAGCCCGACGATCTTGAGCCGGGACTCGGAGGAAAGCGCCTTGAACACTTTAACCTTATCGTACATCTGACCTCCTTTCATACGAGGGAAGGTAAAATAGTTTATTAGCATATATTAATACGCTGATTTG
>Ga0315282_10002962_pt1 | contig 30787 bp, 32 predicted proteins | sample YL17G07_20_MG_FD_203693 | JGI IMG/M metagenome (GOLD analysis project Ga0315282, IMG submission 203693) | Sediment microbial communities from Yellowstone Lake, YNP, Wyoming, USA - YL17G07_20 | ecosystem: Environmental > Aquatic > Freshwater > Lake > Sediment | place: USA: Wyoming | collected... | reverse complement strand
TGCATCGCCGAAGAAATGGGACTCGACGTTTTAACTCTATGCAATGACTGCTACGAATCGCTTCTAATGACAAACACAATATTAAAAGAAAACAAGGAAACCAGGAATAAGGTGAACGAAATCCTCGCGGATGTCGGCTCAAAGTTCAAAGGAAAAATAAATGTAAAAAACTTCATTGATGTCTTACATGAGGATGTGGGATTGGAAAAAGTGAAAAACGCAGTTAAAGAACCGTTTAACGGACTTAAAGTTGCGGTGCAGCCGGGTTGCCATTTAACAAAGCCTAAACGGATACATTTTGGCGAGTGGATAGGCATTACCGCCTTGGATGAGCTCGTAGAGGCAACTGGTGCAAATTCTATCGGTTATGAGCGGAAAGAAGCTTGTTGCGGAGGCCCTTTACGTGGCGTAAACGATGAGATAGCTCTACGCGTTGCAAAACAAAAACTGGATGGTATGAAAAATTCCGGTGCTGAGTGTGTAGTTACTGTTTGTCCATTTTGTTACATTGAGCTTGATATGGGTCAATTGGAGATTAAGAGGCATTTAACAGAAGAATATAACTTGCCCGTATTACATTTTGCAGAGTTACTCAGAATGGCAATGGGTATGAAACTTGAAGATTGGGAAATCAGAGCCCACAGGATCCCTATAACAAAAATCCTGAACTTAAAGGAGGAAAAGTAAAAATGCAGAAGGAAGTTTTGGTTATCGGCGGCGGAATCGCCGGAATTCAAGCGAGTTTAGATTTAGCTAACCGGGGGTTAAAGGTCTACCTTGTTGAAAGATCTCCGAGCATCGGCGGGAGGATGGCTCAGCTGGATAAGACGTTTCCAACTATGGACTGCTCAATATGCATTTTAGCCCCAAAAATGATAGAATGCTCTCATCATCCAAATGTTAAGTTGTTAACCTATTCAGAAGTGAAGGAGGTAAATGGCACCGTTGGCAACTTTAAAGTCAAGGTTCTTAAAAAGCCAAGATATGTTGATGAAACAAAATGCACTGGCTGCGGAACCTGCAGTGACAACTGCCCAGCTGAGGCACCGAACGAGTTTGATGAAAATATGGGAATGAGAAAGGCAATTTATATGCCTTTCCTGCAAGGCGTTCCAAGGGTAATGGTCATAGACAAAGACAACTGCATTGAGTGTGGCCTTTGCGAAAAGGTTTGCCAAGCCAAGGCCATAAACAGAGAACAACAACCCGAAGAAATAGAGTTAGACATCGGAGCCATAGTTGTTGCTACAGGCTTCGACATGTTCGATCCCTCAGTGATTCCCCAATATGGATATAAACGCTTCAAAGACGTCATCACAGCAATGGAATTAGAGCGCTTACTATGCGCGTCGGGTCCCACCGGTGGACACCTGATAAGGCCTTCAGATGGAAAAATACCTAGAAGCGTAGCCTTCATTCAATGCGTAGGTTCACGTGATAGAAGAGGATGGATTAACCATTCCTATTGCTCAAGCATTTGCTGTAAATACGCGGTAAAAGATGCAGTTTTGATAAAGGAGCACGAACCAGACTCACGTGTCACAATTTTCTACATAGACATGCGGGCTTTCGGCAGAGGTTTCCAAGAGTTTGTAAACAGAGCAAAATCCGAGTTTGGAATAGCGTTTGTCCGAAGTAGCCCCGGAGAAATTTCAGAAGACCCAGCCACAAAGAATCTTATAGTTTGGTTTGAAGACCCCATAACCCGAACTGTTCAGCATATCCATTTTGATCTGGTGGTGTTATGCCCAGCCTTGATCCCCAGAAAAGGAGTAGAAGAATTAGCCAAAACGTTAAACATAGAGCTAGATAACTATGGATTTCTCAAATCAGCGGATGCTATAAAAACGCCTCTTGACACAGTTGTTCCAGGAGTTTTCGCTTGTGGCTATTGCTTAGGACCAAAAACTGGAGATGTGCCAGACTCTGTAACACAAGCAAGCGCTACAGCCGCACGAGTATTTGAAGTTTTAGCGGACAAGGACGTGTCATAGTTGAGTGAGGAGCCACGCATAGGCGTTTTCATCTGCCACTGCGGAGTCAACATAGGCGGTGTAGTTAACGTCCCAGAAGTAACAGAATATGCTAAAACATTACCGCATGTCACTTACGCCGAACATAATCTCTATACCTGCTCAGAAGCTGGATTGACAGCAATAAAGAAGGCAATAAAAGAATACCATCTTAACCGCGTGGTTGTAGCTTCATGCACGCCACGAACCCACGAACCTCTATTCAGAGCCACATGCAAAGAGGCTGACTTAAACTCCTACCTATTCGAAATGGCAAATATCCGTGAACACTGCAGCTGGGTACATCCGCATGAACCAGAAAAAGCAACAGAGAAAACCAAAGACATCGTCAGGATGGCTATTGCGAAAGCTGCCATGCTTGAACCTCAAACAGAACCAGAAGTTGAGGTTAAAGATGTCTCGCTTGTAATTGGAGCCGGCGTTGCCGGAATGACAGCAACCCTTTCTATGGCAAATCAAGGCTTCAAGGTATACCTTATTGAAAAGGAAAAAGAACCAGGCGGGATCGTTCGGCGACTCCATAAGCTGTATCCAACTATGGCCGATTCTTCAGAGGTTGTAGACCCATTTATAAACGCCGTGAAATCTCATAAAAATATCGAGCTTATGACATCGACAACCCTAAAAGACGTTTCAGGATACGTGGGGAACTTCAACGTGGTCTTAACAGGCCCGAGTGGTGACAAGGAAATAACTGTCGGCACAATCATCGTCGCTTGTGGCGCCGTGAATTATCGGCCACCTCAAGGGTCATATCAGTATAGGGTTTATGACAGAGTTATAACTCAAGAAGAACTAGAAGGGGTCCTATATGGAGGAACCCTAGGAAAACCCGAAAGAATTGTAATGATACAATGTGTAGGCGCAAGAAAAGGTGAAATCCGACCGTCTGAACTTGAGGCTTTCCCGAAATCAGATACAGCTGAACTTTTGAGGAGAATCCTTAAAGCGCGCAAAGAGGAAGGGTGGCCATACTGTTCAAGGATATGTTGTATGAATGCCATAAAAAACGCCGTGCTTGTGAAGGAGAGATCTCCGAAAACAGATGTCGTGGTACTTTTTGGAGATCTCCGTGTTTATAAGGAGTATGAAGACTTCTATAGAAGGGCAAGAGACCTTGAGGTGAGATTTATTAGACGCATAGAAGAGGCTGCGCCGGAAATAACCCAAACACCTGAAGGCAAACTTCAAGTAATGGCTTACGATGCCATGTCCGGACTTGAAGTTAAATTACTAGCTGACTGGGTTGTGCTTTCAACGCCTCTAAGGCCCCGCAAGAGCGAAGTAATACTTGCGAGAATGTTAAAGATTCCCATAGGAACCGACGGCTTCTTAATGGAAGCTCATTTAAAGCTTAGGCCAGTTGACACAAACGTCGACGGAATCTTCATCGCTGGCACGGTTTCAGGACCAAAGGATGTACCTGAAAGCATAATTTCAGGCGAAGCAGCCGCAGCTAAGGCGTCGATACTCATGGGTAACAGAAAAGTTAAAACTGATGCCATAACAGCTGTTGTGGATGAAAACTTGTGCATTGGATGTGGACTGTGCGAGGAAATATGCCCCTATGGAGCACCAAAAATTGAAAATGGCAAATCAAAAGTCCGAGAAATCCTATGCAGAGGATGTGGCTCATGCGCGGCAGAATGCCCGAGACGAGCAATAACCATGCGCCACTTCGGAGACCAACAGATTCTCACCCAAGCAAAGGCGCTTTTGATTCCTGAAGACCTGAAGGAGGCTGGATCCTAAATGGTTAAAGATGTTTTTGAAGAAGAAAAGAAGACAGAAAAAGAGTTTGAACCGTTGATCGTGGCTTATTGTTGCAACTGGTGTTCATACGCAGGCGCCGACTTAGCCGGAACAAGCCGTTTCGAATACCCAACAAACATAAGAATAATTCGCATAATGTGCACAGGAAGAGTGGATCCAACATTTGTGCTGGAAACTTTAAGAATGGGAGCTGACGGTGTCTTAATCGCTGGATGCCACCCCGGCGACTGCCACTATCAGAAAGGGAACTACATGATGGAGAAAAGATTCGATTATATAAAGAAAGCTGTAAATAGCATAGGAATTGAACCAGAACGCGTAAGATTAGAATGGATTTCCGCTAGCGAAGGAGGAAAATTCGCAGCTCTCGTCAGAGAGATGACGAATCAAATAAGACAATTAGGTCCAAGTCCCTTCAGACCCATGCATAACCCGAAATAGGTGAGAAAGATGAGTGAAAGAGAAAATTTAATAAGAAAAACTAGTGCAGCAATAGAAGCTTTCAAATCCCAGAGACTGCGATGGGTTACGGGAAGATCACAAATAAAAGTAGAAATCGACGAGGAAAGATACCGAAAAGTTGTAGATTCAATAATGCATGACGAGATCGAAAGACACATGATAATCGGAGCCATAAAGAAAAAAGGCCCGCTCACGATTGAAGAACTCTCGCAATTAACCAGTCTTCCACCAAGCAGAATATTGCAACACATAATAGCCCTCAGAAGAAACGGCGTAATAAACGAAGCGGGAGAGAAAAACAGGCAGTATCTCTATAAGCTCGTTTAAAATGCATTAAACCTACAGTTTCTCTATACACTCTGGATGAACATCGCCTGGAAAGTTATGATCGTAAAAGTGGATTCTACCGTTTTCAACATCAACTTCAACGCGGTCATGAACCGTCGCCCTATTCAAAAGATTCTGGTAATCTTCTCTGCTTAAAATTTGGATTCTTCTAAGAAACTTTTCTCTTACACCCAATGACTTCTCACAAACTTCGCACAACATTTCAACTACAAGAATTAATTCGAAGCTTTTGCCCTTCAACTCTTCAAATTTGACTCCCGATAAACTTTTTTTCAAGGGTTTCTCCACCTTAATTGTTCGCAGTCCGAGGATATATTTCTATACATTATTTTAGACCACTCAATTGAATTATTGAATATTGGCTTCAGCCAGCAATTATTTTATATGTGGCTTCGAATATGCAGTTAGTTCCTAAGAAAGTGAAAACATTGTCTGAAAAACCTAGGATACCACCAGAAAAGATGAAGGAAATGCAGGAACGAGCAAGCAAGAGAAATCTCATACTTCGCGAGATGAAAAATCATGGACCATCCACTATAGATGAACTGACAAAAGCCACAGGCATGGAAAAGTCGAACCTTCTAAAGCATCTAATCGCCATGAGGCAGTTTGGCAAAGTATTAATTGTTGGCAAGCGCGACAATCAGCTTGTATACGGCTTGCCAAGAGAAAGTTAAGAAACTTAATCTGCGATTATTATTCTTCTATCGCTTGAATTTGCGGCTCTTGAGTTTTTTGGTTTTGCACACGGACTTGCAGCAAATAATATAAGATAATCAACAGTAATAGATACTTATGAGCCAAGATAATCGCGCCTATGTGCTTGTAGAGATTCAACCTGGGAAAGAGCGGGAGTTCGCCAATGAGATCTTGTGTAAAGGATTGATTTTAGACTCCAAAGTGGAGAGAATGGATTTTGTCCACGGATCTTTTGACTTTGTCATCATGCTTCATGGAACAATGGCGGATATAGATCGCAGGATCATGGAAATGAGAAAGTCACCATTTGTGCGCAGAACTGAAACCCTGATCTGCTTTGAAATGTTCAACTGGGAAGACCTATCTGGCCGATTGAACGAATAACCCTATCCAGTCTTTGGAAATAGGCGTCTAAATACACAGTTTTTGAAACTTTTCCAGCGTGCTTGCCAGTTAAAACTGAGGCATTTCGCAGTTTTTGGGAAGTTGATAGACTTTTGGCAGACTTTTTGAGAAGATTTTTTATCAATTCAAGATGGAAAACAAATGCAAGCTAAATACAGTCAGCAAGTTCAGGTTTAAACCTAAGAATAAAAGGCATATTCAGAAAACGACTCAAAGGGAAGTTTTGAGAGAAATGCAGGTTTACTTATTACGCCGGAGTTGCTTCTGATTCTTTAGGTGGTATTTCTTCGCTCTTTGCCAGAGCCTCTTTTTGAAGTGCGATTTTTGGAGCCTCACCGCCTTAACCGCGCGTTTTGCATTAGCTTTATTATGTGGGTCATTATAACATGGTAATGGGTGTTTTGAATTTGGTAGTCGCATATGTTTTAGCAAAGGTCGAATCAGGAAAGGATCAGGAAGTATTGGAAGAAGTCAAAAAAATACCCGGAGTTCGTAATGTTGCACCAACTTACGGCATGTACGACTTACATGTAGAAGTTTCCTTTGAAACAATGGAAGCACTGGACAATTTCGTTTTTGATGAGATCCGCAGAGTTGCTGGGATAAAGGAAACAGTGACTCTGATTGTACCAAAAGGGATATAAATGTCCAAGATGGCATGCAGAGAAATCTACTTTGTGGATGCTACGCGCTCCCGCAGCATCGACTTCCTGATAGACAAAGTCAAAGAAGCTGTAGAAAAACTGGGGCTTTCACAAGAATATGATGTAAGAATCTACAAGAACATTTATTCTTGCTGCGGAGTAGGTGGTCTCAGCGTTATCATCGAGATTGTTGGACCAAAAGAGGAGAAAATAAGAGAGATCGATCTGCGTGCAATATCGAAAATTTTAGAACATTGCGAAAAAGAAGGCTGCGATGTAGGACATCATGTTATTCAGCAATATGAAGAAATATAAAGACAGCGCACGCTAAAAGTAATCTATTCATCAAGATTTAAACTTGAATAGAAGACATATTCAGAAAACGGCTCAAAGAACAATAAAAGTTTTGAAAGAAAAGGGTGAGTAAACTGATTACGTGGGTGTTGCTTCTTCCTCTCGTTTAGCTTGCGTGGATATTCACAAATCCTATATCAACTACATAAAGTTTCAGTCACTTTCTTGTGGATTCGTCTATGGATTTTTAGGTTCAACGAAATTAGAGGGATAGGCAAACGAAAAGGAGCCGTTGCTTTCAACTAACGAATTATTCGATCTATCAGGTTCCCTTCAGCGTCCAGCAGCTGCACATCCAAAGCCATGCTTCCCAACGCATGCGTTGCACAGCTTAGGCACGGATCGAACGCTCGAATAACCGCTTCGACTCTGTTGAGCATTCCTTCGTGCAGGTGTTTTCCCTTGACGTATTTCTTGGCAACTTGAGTTATGGCTTTATTGTAGGCAATGTTGTTGTGTTCCGTTGCAATAATCATGTTTGCCCATGTTATCATGCCTTGCGGGTCAACTTTATAGTGGTGAATTAATGTTCCTCTCGGAGCCTCAGCCACTCCAATTCCCTCATTATTGTTAACGAAGGCTTTGGAACTAACACGCTCCGAAAGAATCTCTGGATTTTCAAGAAGGTCTTTTGCACCTTCGATGCAGAATAGAGTTTCCACCAAACGCGCGTAATGATACAGGAAAGTGCTTTGAACAACCCCGTTTTTGCCCAGTTTCTTGAACTCTTTAAGCTCTTCGTTCGCAAGTGGCGTGTCACAATGCGAGGCTATGTTAAGCCTAGCCAATGGACCTACTCGGTAAGCGCCATCAGGATATCCCAAAGGCTTGTAGTACGGGAACTTCATGTAAGACCACGGCTCAACAGCTTCCCCGATGTACTCGTAATATTTTGCGGGATCAAGCTGGTCAGCCACGATTTTGCCGTCGGAATCGACAATTCTTATTTTGCCATCATAATGTTCGAGTCCGCCCTTCGCTGTCACTAAACCCATGTAATACGTGGAAAAATTGCCGAAGTTTTGCACCTCTTCATCGAACCTTTGCAAGCAGTTCTTGAACATTGAAATCGTTTTAAGCGCTATGTCTAGGGCTTCTGGCAGATTAGACCGAAGGTAGTCGGCGTTCTCTTTTGTGAGCGGCCATTTTGCTCCGCCAGGCAAAATCCAGTCACTGGAATGTATTCTTTTGCCCGCTACTTTCTCTATGAGTTCTTGCCCAAACTTTCGCAGTTTAATGCCTTGTCTTGCCAAGTCAGGTTGCTTCTCTATTAAGCCAAAGATGTTTCTCTCAGCGGGATCTGCATCCATTCCCAGAAGTAAATCAGGAAAAGAAAGATGGAATAGGTTGAGAGCATGCGATTGAATCAGTTGCCCCATGTGTATTAGACGACGCAGCATAATCGCGGTTTTCGGTGCGTTCACTCCAACTATTTCATCACACGCTTTCGCTGAAGCTAGCAGATGGCTTACGGGGCAAATGCCGCAGGCTCTGGAGGTTATGCTGGGCATTTCGTAGAATGGGCGTCCTTCACAGAACTTTTCGAAGCCTCTGAAGTCAGTGACCTGGAATCGAGCCTCTTCTACGGACGCATCGTTCCCTAAGAAAATGGTTATTTTAGCATGCCCCTCTATTCTTGTGATTGGGTTGATTACAATCTCTTTGCTCATTTTGCCTTCCTCAACCATACTTGGACCTGCCCTCCATGTTAGGCGTTCTTCCAGACAACAGTTCCATCAGGACATAATTTATGAGACCTGCAGATGGGGGGCAGCCGGGAATAAAAAAGTCCACCTTGACTATCTCATGCAGCGGGCGAACTTTCCCTAACAATTTAGGGACAGCTGCTGGAATCTGAGGGTTCACATCGGAGTTCTCTACGTATGCTCTTCCGAGAACTGCTTGAGCACTGTTACTCCAAGCGTTTCTTAAGGCAGTAACGTTTCCTGTAACAGCGCAGTCTCCCAAGGAAATCAAAATCTTCGTTCGCTCCCTCGCCTTCTGAAGCAAATCTAACTGTTCTTCGTTTGCAACTGCACCCTCAACAAGAGCCACATCGACGTTTTCAGGGAAAACCTTTATGTCCGCAATTGGACTGTAAACCAACTGAACTTTCTTAGCCAAATCTATAAGCAGCTCGTCTTGGTCGAGAAAAGACATGTGACAGCCTGAACAGCCACTGAGCCAAATTGTCGCCAATTTAGTTTTTTCTGGTGCAGCCATTTATCGACGTCTCCTTGCCAAGAGGAATTCGGCAATTTCCTTATGCTTGGTTTGAGAAACTGGCTCTCCCTCGATGTAGATAGCGCCAACTGGACAAACCTTTGCACATTTTCTGCATGAAGTGCATGAGCAGGAATCAACCCATAGATCATCAAGGTCCATGATAACCTGCGCGTCTTTTCCTCGCATTTTTAAATCCAGCGTGTGAGCGCCCTCTATTTCGTCGCAGACTCTTATGCAACGCGTGCACAGAATGCACCTGTTTCGGTCGATAACCAAGAAATCATGAGTGGAATCAATCTCGTGACTGGTCCACGCTCGCTCGAACATAACGTGATCAACCCCCAGTTGATTCGCCAGACTCTGCAGTTCACAGTGGTCGTTGGCTACACAGACTGAACATATGTGCGTTCTCTCGGCGAGGAGCATCTGCACAGCCATCTTACGGTATTCCTTAAGCTTATCAGAGTTGGTTATTACTTCCATCCCAGCGCTGACGGGTGTTGCACAAGCTGGAAAGAGCTTAGGTGAACCGCTAATCTCAACGAGACACAAGCGACACCCGCCATAACTAGTTAGACCCTCAAGATTGCAGAGCGTGGGAATAATCACTCCGTTGTCTTTGGCAGCTTTCAGGATTGTTGTGCCCTCAGGAACAGTGACTTCAACATTGTCTATTTTCAGTTTAACGGTTGCTTCACTCAAAATTTACGCCTCTTTCTCCTTTTTGAAACACTTTCCAGCCCGACAAGTCTTTTCCACGATGTGTTCAACATACTCATCTTTAAAGTATCGCAGAGTCGTCAAAACGGGGTTCGGAGCTGTCTGACCAAGACCACAGAGGCTGGCATCCCTGATGTAAACGCCAGATTTTTCTAGCGTGGCTATGTCTTCCATTTTGCCGTCTCCTCGGGTGATTTCCTCAAACACTTCCCTCACTCTGGCAAGCCCTGCTCTGCATGGAGTGCATTTGCCACAGGACTCGTCCACACAAAAGTCTGTGAAGAACTTTGCAGTGTCCACCATGCAAGACTCATCATCGATCACGACGATCCCGCCGGAACCCATGATGGCTCCGACCTTTGTTAGGGAGTCATAATCTATCGGAAGCTCCAAGAGAGTCTCGGGAAGACATCCGCCTGAGGGACCGCCAACCAAGACCGCTTTAAACGTCCTTCCTTCTGGGACCCCACCGCCTATTTCAAAAACAACTTCTCTCAGCGTGATTCCCATAGGAACCTCTATGAGTCCTGGGTTGTTAATCTTGCCAGTAAGAGAGAAACATTTGGTTCCGGTGCATCTCGAAGTGCCGATTCTGGAAAACCATGCTCCACCGTTCAGGACTATAAGTGGGATGTTTGCCAACGTTTCGACGTTCTGTATGAGCGTGGGTTTTCCCCATAATCCTGAATTGGCAGGATAGGGTGGACGCGGGCGAGGCATGGCCCTGCGTCCTTCAACCGAGGCAAGTATAGCTGTCTCTTCACCTGCCACAAACGCTCCCGCACCAAACCTCAGTTCAACGTCGAACTTGAAGGGTGTTTCAAGAACACTTTCGCCCAGAAGAGACATTGACCTCGCCTGAGCGATAGCTCTTTGCAGAGTCTCGATGGCCAGCGGGTACTCGGCGCGTATGTAGATGTAACCCCTTTCCGCTCCTACAGCATAAGCAGCTATTAGCATGCCTTCAAGTATCGCGTGTGGGTCTGCTTCAGCCAAGGTTCGATTCGCAAAGACGCCTGGGTCACCCTCGTCCAAGTTGGCTATGATGTATTTGGGAGAGCCATGGGATGCTGAAACAAGACTCCATTTTTGACCCGTTGGAAATCCAGCGCCTCCTCGACCTCTGAGACCGCTAGCTGTGACTTCTTCAATCACGTCTCTCGGTGCCATTGTGACAAGGCACTTGGACAGCGCGAAGTATCCAGCCATTGATATGTAATCCTCAGTCCTGTGTGGGTCTATCGTCCCCGCGTTTCTGAGAACAAGCCTTTGTTGCTTCTTGAAGTAAGCTTCGTTCTTGTACAAATATTCTTTTGCTGGTAGCCCGAGAACTATGTGGTCTCGTACTATTTCTCGAACTTTTTCTGGAGTAACGTTCTGGTAAAGGTAGTCGCCAGGTTCAATGACCACGGCCGGACCTACCGAGCAAGTGCCAACACATCCTGTTCTTGCCACTTTGCATTCTCTCTGCACACCGAACTCTTTAACAGCGTCTTCGAACGCCTTTAACACTTTTAAGGCGCCGAAGGGCACGCAGCCGCTGGAGCAACACACGTTTATTCTGTATTTGTAGGCTCTTTGGAAATCCAGTTCGTGCTCAGCTATTCTTTGGATATCAGCTGGTTTCAACCTTTACTCCTCCAAGTGCAAGTTTTATTTTTTCTGTCACGATTTCTTTTGTTGCTTTGCCTATGACCTCTTCATCTACAACTATGTTTGGCGCCATGGCGCATGCGCCTATGCAACGGGTGACGAGCAGAGAGAGTTTCCCGTCAGCGGTCGATCCCCCTCGTTTGAGGTTGAATTGGCGCTCGATTGCCTGCATGATTTCGTCAACTCCCTTCACGTAACAGGCGGTACCCAAGCATGCCGTGACTACATGTTCCCCGGGTTCTTTCAGTTTGAAAAAGCTGTAGAATGTTGCCACGCCAAATACGTGACTTGACGGAAGACTAAGAGACTGGGAAATATGCATCAGTAATTCTTTATCAAGGTATCCGTAGAGTTCTTGGGCCTTATGAAGTATTTCTAGAAGAGCACTTTCTTCATATTCATGTTTCTTCATGAAGTTTTCAAGAATTTCATAGCGATTGTCATCCTTCAACAACCGTTTGGTCCTCCAATACCTCGATTTCAAACAATGTCTATGCTCACCCAAATAAGTCTTAGACATTACTAAAAAATTGTTACATATAAAAATGTAGAGGCGGCAGCTAATAAAACAGCATTTTGAAAGTTGCATTTTAGCACATGAACGCAAACTTCAATGGTTCGCCGGAAGAAACCAACCATGCTGGAGACGTTCTCGATAGCCTTAGTAAAGCGCAAGTTCATACTGTTTCCATCGTTCCGTGCATTTCATGCTCTACTCATTGCATAAGAGTGCATTTCGTCTAAACCCAATTGATGACTGTTCCAGTTTCTACTCTACGTAGGCGCTGCCTCTTGCTTGGCTTCTTTGTTTTCTTTTGAGACAGAGGTTTCCTGCTTTTCTGCAGCGGCGATTCCCTGTGTATTCTTCAGCTCGGGACAGCGAGCCTCTTCTTTGAGGTCGAGGATTCCTTTAACCGTGCCGTCCTCCAAGTATTCAAGTTTGAAGCCCATCTTCTTTGTCAGGTTTAAAGCCCTGTAGTTATCGGGTAGCATTATTGCGTAGACTGTTTCGACACCCATCTCTCTGGCTATTTCGATGACGTAATCCACCATTTTTGTTCCTAAGCCTAGACCTTGCCACTGGTCGCCGATTATGAAGGCCAGTTCTCCGCTTTTTCCGTCAGGTTCGATGCTGAGCCTGCCTACGCCCAAGATTTTTTTGCGACCTTCTTCGGTTAGTTCTGCCACTATGGCGATTTCGCGGTCGTAGTCGATGTTGCAGTAGCGGACTCGAACTTCATGCGGCGTGTCTTTTAGTATCTGGAAGAACCTGTATCGTATGGACTCATCGGAGAAGCTTTGGAACATCTCCAGCCATAAGGGTTCGTCTTCGGGCTTTATGGGTCTCAGCAGCACTTCTCGCCCGTTCTTGAGCGTCCAAAGGGTTTCGTATTTCTTCGGGTAGGGACTTATCACCATGTGCTCGTGAGGCTCAAACTTCCTGAAAACGCGCTCCTTATCAACCGTTATTCTCGCATCGAGGATGAAGGCTTCCTTCTCATTTATCAAAAGCGGGTTTATGTCGATCTCCTTTATCTGGGGAAAGTCGATGAGCAGCTGCGAGAACTGCAGCATGGTTTCTTCTAGAAGCTTGAGGTTGGCTGGTGGCACGTTTCTGTAACCCTTCAGTAGCTGATAGACTTTGGTTTCCTCCATAATCCTTCTAGCGAGCGTCGTGTTTAACGGCGGCAGCCCTATGGAGTAGTCCTTGAAGAGTTCTACGCCTACGCCGCCCATGCCGAACAGGATCACTGGACCGAAGAGCGGGTCGGTTTTTCCGCCGATTATAACTTCGTAGCCTTTTCTCGTAATCATGGGCTGAACTGTGACGCCGATGATCTGAGCGTTTGGATTATATGCCTTTGCGCGCTGCATAATCATATCGAATGCTTGACGGACTTCCGCTTCAGAGTTTATGTCGAGAATAACGCCGCCCGCTTCGGTTTTGTGGACAATCTGAGGAGACAGAACCTTCAGAACCACAGGATAGCCCATCTGCCGCGCAAAAGCCACAGCTTCGTCCGCGGTAGTGGCAACTGCGGTATTTACAACTGGAAAATTGTAGTATTTCAAAAGTTTCTTAGCTTCATCTTCAGTTAAAAGTTCACGCCCTTCCATTGCGGCGTTTCTGAGAATAACCATGATCGGCCGTTTAGGCGGCGCAGCGTCAACTGGAAGTTCCTCAGGCGTCTCATAAATCAGCTCAAGGTTGCGCTGGTACTGGTACATGTACATGTACGTTTTAATCGCCTGTTCTGGCGTGGAGTATGTTGGAATGTTGTTCGCGTTGAAGATGCGGTTTGCCTCCTGCACAGTGCCATAGCCCATAAAAGAAGTCAAAATCGTCTTGTTCTGGTAGGCTTTGTTCTTCACTAACTCGACAATGGCTTTGGCTATTTCTATAGGCTCCCCCACTGCTTGTTGGGTGAAAATGATGAGTATGCCGTCCATGTTCTCGTCGTTGAGACAGGCTTCAACCGCCGCCTTGTAGCGGTCAGCTCTGGCGTCTCCAAGAATATCGATTGGGTTGCCTTTGCTCCAGAAATTCGGCAAGATACTGTTGAGAACTTCCATTGTCTTTTGGCTTAGTTTAGCCAGTTTGCCTCCTTTGGCGATTAGAGCGTCAGTAGCCATGACTCCAGGACCTCCCGCGTTTGTTATCATGGCCAGGCGGGGTCCTCTTGGCAGGGGTTGTGTTCCCAAGACTTCAGCAGCGTTGAATAGATCATCAATTTCTTCAACTCGGACTATTCCAGCGCGTTTGAAGGCGGCGTCGTAAATGTCATCTTCACCTGAGAGCGAGCCTGTGTGGGACGCGGCTGCTTTTGCGCTTTCGCTGAATTTGCCTGCTTTCACCACTATTATGGGTTTGGTTCTCGCGAAGTGCCTCGCGGCGCTCATGAACTTTCGGGCTTCCGTTATCCCTTCCACGTACATGAGTATGCTCTTGGTCTTTGGGTCGGTGCCGAAGTAGTCTATGAGGTCGCCGAAGTCCACGTCAATCATTGAGCCTACAGAAACGAAGTTGCTGAAGCCTATGTTCTCGTGTATCGCCCAGTCCAGAATGGCGGAGCCTAAAGCGCCGCTTTGAGAGATGAAGGCGACGCTGCCAAGCTTCGGCACTTTATCCACGAACGTTGCGTTTAGGTTTATTCTTGGGCGGATAATTCCTATGCAGTTTGGTCCGATGATTCTTAAACCGTACTTTTTCTTTATTTCAAGAATTTTGTCTTCCAGCGCCTTGCCTTCAGGGCCAGTTTCCTTGAAACCTGCTGAAACTATGATTGCGCCTTTTATTCCTGCCTTTCCGCATTGTTCCACTACATCTGGAACGGTTTTCGCAGGCGTAGCGATCATGGCTAAGTCAACGGGTTCAGGAATTTGGCCTACAGTTTGGTAGGTTTTCACTCCGAGAATTTCGGGTTTGCGTATGTTAACAAAGTAGACTTTGCCAGCGTAGCCCAGTTGGGTGAAGTTTTTCACTATGGCGTATCCGACTGAGCCTTCTTCGTCGCTGGCGCCTATAATGGCTACGCTTTTGGGGTTGAAAATCTTGTCAAGATTTAAAGTAACCATTGGTCAGGTAACCTTCTTTGGGTAGCGTCTTGCAGAAGGAGAAATTAAAAGTTTATGTATCCGAGTTCACTCTTCGCTCGAAAACCTTTTCGCTAAACAATGAAGACTTAAATACGTTAGCTCCTGAAACTTGATTGAGCGTGACGATATGGAAAGCGCCGAAAAGGTCATGACCAAAAAGGTCATCACATGCACATCGACTGATACCCTTTTACAGGTTCAACAGTTAATGGTGAACAATAACATAAGCAGAGTAGTGATTGTTGACGGAAACAACAAGCCTGTTGGAATCATAACCCGAAAGGACATGATAAACTTTTTAGTCGCCGACAAGTCAAAGCGAGGAATCGAGGAGATAAAAGCAGAAGAAGCCGCGACGAAAAAACTCATCACCGCCAAACGCGAAACGCCGATATCCAGCATTGCGAAAACGATGATGGAGAAAAACATAAGCTCAGTTATAATAGTAGACGGCGAAGGCAAACTCGACGGAATTGTGACAAAAAGCGACATCACCACATGGTACGGCACCATGAAAGAAGCTTACAAGGTGCAAGAGTTCATGACAGCGAAACCCGTAACTGTTAAGCCCTCGCAATCTGTGTTTCTCGTAGCCTCTTTGATGGCGGAACACGCAATTTCCCGAGTGATTGTGGTTGCTGACAAAGAGAACAAGCCTGCAGGAATAATAACCGAAGCCGACATGACGATGATGAGCAAACTGCTAAAGCCTGCGAAGGTCTTAGAAGAAAAAAAGCCGCTCGTCGTGAAAGGCGCAATAGCGCTTCCCAAAAACGTGCACCTTCTAACCGCAGGAGACATCATGACCGCTGACCCCATAACAATAAGCAAGAGTGCTGACCTAGCAGACGCTGCAGAACTCATGACAAAACACAAAATCAGCGGGCTACCAGTAACAGATAAAGGAAAACTCGTGGGGATAATAACAAAATCAGACATCATACGCGCTGTAGCACACGAGAAATAACACTGCATCATTAACAGTGACCGCGCCAGACAAAGGCGAAGACACAAAGCGCCGATGCCAGCTGCTAAACCCAAGTTCCTGCCTCTGGGACGCTTAATCATCAGGAAGAGCGTAGCCGCAAAGATAGTTAACGATATTGCCGAAGCGTAGCTCATAATGTATAGCGCCTTTGCTTTTTACAGCAAACCGTTCGTTCATGTATAAAAAATTAGCCCGCCAAAGGCGCGGTAACGGTCATAAAACAATGGTTCTTGACGACAACACAGATTGAATCGAAGACTGGATTCAAAGTTCAATCAGTAAACCCGCAAGTGCCTTTTTTGGAATGATGTTTTGCCTTTAGATCAAGTACAATAGTCTGAGAGCTGAAATCTATTTGGATCATATAATAGACCGGAGGGGTAGGCTATGCGCACACAAAAGATGGCGAACTTTGACAAGCTCATCGCCATGGAATGGGACAGCCCAAGCGATTTGAAGAAGATGCCAGTTCTAAAGCTAAAACGGCATACCTAAAGCTCACTTGCGGATCTACTGTCAATCTATATAATGGAGTCTATCACTAAAGAGAACCTGCTCTTCCTCAACGTTTCTGCCTTTCAGGTCTTAAAGACCGCACTGTGGCGCCTGCTCGCCACATCTCAGAATTTCCCATGGCTTTCAATTCTTCAGCAAGTTTTTGCCTGTAGTCTGGTTCTGCGCTTCTCTCGAGGACAATTCGTGTTTCTTCTCCAGAAACCACAAGCTCATATAATGAGTCAAACAAGGGCTTGACTGAGTCTCGGAACCGGCTTCTCCACCTAAGCGCACCTATGCGAGCAGTTTCGCTACAGTTGTTGAACATCCAGTCCATGCCGTTCTCGTCAACCAGCCTAATCAGGCTTTGAGTCAGTTCCTCCACGGTTTCGTTGAAGGCTTCGCTTGGACTGTGCCCATGCTCTCTGAGACAGTTGTATTGGGCTTCCATTATTCCCGCTAAAGCGCCCATCAACACGCCTCTCTCGCCAGTCAAATCGCTGTACACTTCGCGCTCAAACGTAGTGGGGAAAAGGTAACCTGAACCAATGGCGATTCCCATGGCTTTGACTCGGTTCTCAGCCTTGCCAGTATAGTCTTGATGAACGGCGAAGCTGCTGTTTATTCCGCTTCCCGCCACGAAGTTTCTCCGCACAGAAGTTCCAGAACCCTTCGGCGCAACCATAATCACGTCAATGTTTTTTGGCGGAATCACGCCAGTTATATCTCGGTAAACAATGGAGAAACCATGCGAAAAGTAAAGCGCATCACCTTCTTTTAGAGTGCCTTTGACCAAGGGCCACGTATCTCTCTGTCCCGCGTCAGTAAGCAGAAACTGCTTAATGGTCCCTCGCCGCGCGGCCTCTTCCATCGAAAAAAGTGTCTCGCCTGGAACCCAGCCTTCTTTAACGGCTAATTCGTAATAGGGCATGTGAATGCCTTTTTCCTGGCCAATAATGACTTTGATTCCGTTGTCTCGCATGTTCAGGGATTGAGCGCGACCTTGAATGCCGTACCCAAGCGTAGCGACAACTTCATCCTTCAGAATCTTTTGAGCCTGTTCCAAGGTAAATTCTTGTCGTGTGATAACATTCTCTATTACGCCACCGAAGTCTAATTCAACCATGGTAATTCCTCAAACCAGACTATTTTACCAAGACGAGGTAATTAAGAATTGCTTTGCAAAAACGTGAGGGCGCATCAAATTCTCAACTTCGCTCTGGCTTTGTTCGACGGCAGAAGCTGGAAAAACATGCGGGATAACGCTTTAAGTCTTATATATGCATACTCCCGTATGAGTAATTATGTCAAGTTCTAAGAAAGCTGTTTTGTTGCAGAGTCTGAACATTGTTGCTTTCATTCTAACTATCGTAGTCAACGGATTGGCGAGTTCTGTTGGGTTGAATGGTAGAACGACGGCTGAGGTTTCAGATTTGTACCCTACTTTAGTAACGCCTGCGGGATATGTGTTCTCGATTTGGGGCGTGATCTACGCGCTGTTGCTGGTTTTTGTGGTGTTTCAAGCCTTGCCTAGTCAGAGAGGAAAACCGTTTCTTCAGAATGTCAGTTTTTTCTTTGTGTTGAGCAGTGTTCTCAATGCGTCGTGGCTTTTCCTCTGGCATTACGACCAAATCGTCTTGTCTGTGGTGCTGATGTTTGCGTTGTTGGCGACTTTGATCGCGATTTACTTGCGGCTTAACGTAGGCAAGTCCACTGTTTCTTGGAAGGAGAAGGCTTGTGTGCATTTGCCGTTTAGCGTTTATTTGGGTTGGATCACAGTCGCCTCAATCGCTAATGTTGCTGCAGCGTTAGTTTCGGTCAATTGGGATGGATTCGGCTTAGCGAATGACACGTGGGGTGTTCTTGTGATTGCGGTAGCCTTGGTTATCACTTTGACAGTTATTGTAACAAGAAAAGATGCCGCTTTCGGTCTTGTGCTGATTTGGGCGCTCATAGGCATAGCTGTCAAACAGAGTGCATACCAAGACATTGTGGTGGCAGCAGAAGTAAGCGCAATTATCATAGCAATCGTGTTGGTAACGGTTATTCTATTTTCTAGGTTGAAGAGATAAGGCTTGCAACCGCAGACTTCATAAATGAAGGACTCATTTGGCGAGTGTGCAGACTAAGCGTTATCTTCAATATAAGTGCGGGTTCATTTCTTTCTGCGCATAACGAAAAATGCTATTACAACCAATATGGTTACTGCTGCAATTACAAGAGCGTAAAAGACGGTTGGATCCAGTCCGAATATTCGAGGCTGCCACATGTTCGTTTTATCTGCCTTCGAGTTCAAGGTGTAACCATTTAATGACGAGCTTGCTTCAACGAAAACGCCTGTTGACCTATCCCAATAGAACATGGTTTGCGAGGTACTTGCATATACAACAGTTCGTGTTACACCCACACAGGTTCTTTGTTCAACTCCACTAATCGTTATGTTGCCCACATGTTCGTCAAAGAATGTGCCACCGCTATTCAAGTTCGCAGGGATAATGAATTCGTCTCCTAGCTGACCTGTCTCAAGGTTCAGAGTTACCGTTTCATTCAACAGCGTTCCGTTGGAAAACTTTGTTGTGACGTTAAGATTGATGATTGCCCCCTGAACACCAACAATTTCCATTTTAGCCCACGTAATAGCATGCGACTCGGGAGGAGTGCCTGTGTAAGTTACCTGATATTCTATCCAGTCGCCTTGTTTTACACCCACGGAAATGTCGGCTGAAATAGCAGCTGGAACAATGCCTATGAGAACGATGAACCCAGCAGTTATCAATGCAAGTTTTCTTTCCATAGAAGACCAATCATGCACTCGCTGTTTCGGTTTATTAAACTTGCTAAAGAGACGGGAATGGGAGTTGAACCCCCAACACAGTGGAGATATCACCCGCAAACCTCTCTTTTTTCTTCCTACAAGGAACATGCCTGTCGCAAGCAGTGAGATATGCGATTCCGAGCCTGAAGTCAAAGTTTATATCGCTTGAGTGGAGTCTCTTATAGTGACGTGGATTTATGGTGGAAATCAAAGGCAAAAAGTTCACGGTAATACTGAGAGAGGAACCTGAGGGTGGATACTCTGCACAATGCGTTGAACTTCCTGGGGCCATTAGTCAGGGAGACGACCGCAAACAAGCTCTTGCCAACATAAGAGAAGCCATTGAGGGATATCTGGAAGCATTTCCTGAGGAACTTGACCAGCTTAAACGAAAAAGAGAGCTGGTGGAGATAACTGTCTGAAAAGCTGCCCTCTGTTTCATGGCGCAAAGTCACTAAGGTTCTCAATAGAGCTGGATTTAAGGTAGTTTATCAAAAAGGCAGTCACATATATTTGACAGATGGAGAACACAAGGTTACGGTTCCACGCCACGAAACCATCAAGAAAGGAACACTTCTCTCAATCATACAACAGACTGGACTGACCAAAGAGAAATTCCTGACACTATTGAAGAAACAATAAGCTTTTTGGAGCTGGGGATGGGAGTTGAACCCATATATAGCAGCTCTGCAGGCTGCCGCCTGAACGGTTCGGCCACCCCAGCACTGATATTCTATGGTTTGATCGGTAATAAAAATATTGTTGGGTTACGCACTTATCAGCGTTGTCGAATGATGCTACTCGCCGAACGAATTTATTTAAGTGTGTTAGGTATTATTCTTATTGAGGTTCTTTTATGAAACGAATTGAAAAATCGCAAGTGCTTGCCATGAAGGAGCTGGGGTATGGTCAAAGCTGCTATGCTATTGATACTATGCATAAGAGGGAAATGGCTATTCGCACAAAAGACCTGAGGTTAGTCACCAAGGCGATGGCGCAGCAGGTAGCCTCGCTTGTGGGTGGAAAGCTTGTTGACCTTGCTGTTGATTCGGCGACGGACTGGGCAATAATGATGAAACCTCTCAAGAACCTGGAAATCTACTATGTTCTTCAACGTTACAGCCCTGAGTTTGAAGATGAAGTGTTAACACTCTATGGTAAGGAGACAATGAGCATCGGAATTCCAATTGACGACCTTTACGATTTCACAAGACTATGCGCTAACGCATTAGTCCGAGCCGCAAGAAACCTGCCAACACCCACTTGAAAATCGTATACTCGATTCTGATAGCATCCACATGCTGTGTGGTTGGATAAAAATTCTGTACGAAGATATTATTGGTTTACATTGAGCTTTTTGAGAATTTCTCTGTAAGCCTTTAGGGCCGTTTTTTCGTTTGTGACGTTTTTTATGAGCATACGCCCTCCGTTGAACAGGCTAACTTCCAAATTCTTATAGTCAAATATTATTGCCAAGTGCGATTTCAAGCGTACAGCAAAGTGTTGCTTTATTGTGTCATAAACCTCAGCAAGATTCAGCTTTAACAGTTTTTCAGGGTTTATGTTAGCCGTGTTTCTGCCACAGAGCCAAACAAGCTTTTCGCCCAACTCAGGCGGCGCTAACGTGCCCTGACAGGCTGGACAGCCCTCGCGTTTCGAAATATCTATGGTTGTGAAGCACATGTCGTTGAAATCGCAGACTATAAGCTTGCCCTTCAAAGGCGAACCCATACCCGTTAAGATTTTTATAGTTTCCATGGCCTGCATTATGCCGATTATTCCAGCCGTGGTTCCGAGCACTCCGCGGGTGTTGCATGTTAGCAAGTCGCTGTCCGACAGGTTGGGCAATATGCACTCTAAACAGGGAGTGTCAGGCGGAGCAAAAACCGAAAGGTTTCCCTCAACGCCGATGGCAGCGCCGAAAACGTACGGAACCTCTAGTTTCACGCACGCGCGATTAACCAAATAGCGGGTTAGCATGTTATCCAAACCGTCCACAACACAGTCCACTCCAGCCAACAGCTTCTCAATATTGCCAGCATTCAGATTCTCCGAGATAGGCTCAGCCTTCAAAAGCGGATTAAGCTTCTCCAGCCGTTCCGCAGCGATTTCAGCCTTCGGATAATGCAAGTCATCAGTGCTGTACAGGATTTGCCTGTGAAGATTTTGGGTCTCCACCGTGTCTTGGTCTATTAAACGCAGGTACCCAACTCCAGCCAAAGCCAAATAAAGAGAGGAAACCGTGCCCAACCCGCCCATGCCAACAACCGCGACTTTTGATTTTGCCAGTTTCCGCTGACCCTTCCAGCCTAACTCCTTCATTACGACCTGACGGCTGTAGAATTCAGAAGCAAACGCCTTTTTGTCCGCCGCATCCATCTCCACTCGCGCCTCCCATCAAGTGTTGTTAATCAGCTTTATATCTGCCTTTTTTCGCAAACTGCCTTTCATAGATTTCCCTAACCTTTTCTATGGTATCCGCGTCCTCTGGACTCTTGTCGTCTCTTATGCGGTTTATTCTCGCGAACCGCAATGCCATTTCGCTCTTGTATTTTGGGCTTTTCTGAACCTCATTATACACAACCTCAACAACTATTTTCGGAAGAACCACTACTCGCCTGTGCTCTTCTCTTATGGTTAGTTCTTTGAGTTGCCGAGTCATTTCGATGATTTCAGCGTCCGTTAAACCCTTAAACGTTTTCCCTACGGTCAGAAACTCGCCAGTTTTTCTGTCACGGGCAGCCAAGTAGTAATCTGAAAGCCAATCATGCCTTCGCCCATAACCATACTCAGCCGCCGTGATAACCAAATCTAAAGGTTCCAAAACCGGTTTTATCTTAAACCAGCGCTTTCCGCGAGTACCCGGCGTGTAGGGGCTGTCAAGCCTTTTCGCCATCAACCCCTCATGCCCAGCGCCTATGGCTTCTTTCAGGAATTTCTCCGCATCTTTCATTTTGTTGGTGATGATTTGTGTGGTTAACGGTATTCCTCCAGCGTTTTCAGCCAAAATTTGCCTCCGCCGTAGGTACGGAAGCGAAGTTAGGCTTTCCCCGTTGAGATAGAGAACATCAAATAAGTAAAGCCTCACGGGAATTTTCTCAGCTGCGTCCTCTATCTCATGCATCCGTTTGAACCTGCGAATTAAATGTTGAAACGGGATGGGATAACCGAAATTGTCTACGGCTATGACTTCGCCTTCTACAATTATCTCATTCGCTTTGATGTTGCTTTTCACGGTTTCAACTATTTCTGGCAAGCTCAGTGTTACATCTGTTAGTCTCCTGCTGAAAACCCGCACTTCACCACCGAGCTTATGAATCTGAACTCTAGCCCCGTCATACTTGTACTCAAAGGCTGTTTCGCCGCCGTGCTCTTTTAAGGCTTCATCAACATCATCCGCCATCTGAGCCAGCATGAGTTTAACGGGCCTAAAGACTTTAAAACCCACTTTCGATAAGCGTTCTTTGCCCTCTGTCCTGGCCATGGCGGCTACTTCGCTTATATCGCCTATGGTCATACTTGCTTTCTGCACGGTTGCCAGCGGAATCTCAAAAGCCTTCGCCACAGCCTGTTCCATCAGTCCTTCGTGAAAACCCGTTCGCATCTCACCCACGAAGATTTTTACTAAGTATTTGGCTTCGACAGGCGAAGCTTGGCTTAAGAGAGCCGATATCAAGCGTTCTTTCTTTTCCCTTGAACCTGAACCTGCAGTTTCGGCGATGGCTTCCAAACTGCGTCTAACTTCCGCTATGGTTAGCGCTTTTTCTAAGAGCAGCGCTTGCTTTTTTACTTTGGTTCTTTCAAAAACCGCCTTTGCAGCAGAGCCTAAATCGCCAGTGCTGCTGAACGCCTCAAGGAAAACGTTCCAGTCAACCTCAGTTATACGCCTTAAAATCTCGCTCAGAGTTGCCCAGCTCACTTCCAAGGTTTTTTGGCTCCATTTCGGGAAGGGTCGACCGAGAATCATGGACACCGCGGGTTCCAATTCTTCTGTTTCTAATTCTTTCAAGAACTCGGCGGCCATGCCTATCATTTGGAGCCGCTTTCTGGTGCCCTCTATTTTTTCGAGGAGTTCCGCCAGAGACTTGAAAAGCGCAGGCATAACGAGAACCTTATTCTGCTGTTTAAAGGATAGTTCCCGCTTTTTATTATGGATTTCCCAGAAACCCGCGGCACTTAAAGCAAATAAAAAAAGCGTGCTTAGTTCCAAGCGAAAATGATGTCGTTAGCAAGTGAGCGCGTTTAAAAGGTGCTCTCGAGTTTTGCTTTGACTTCTTTGATTTTCTTTTCCAATGCCTTTACTTGTTTCTTGTTTCCTAGGGCTTTTTGGCAGTCTCTTGCGTATTCCAAAGCGCTGACGCCGAACCTGTCGAATCCCTTTGCAAACGAAAGTTCTGCGGATTTCATGAAGTGCTCAATGGCTTTTTCGTACTGTTTTAGGGCGTATCCGCATTCGCCTGCCTTATAATACATTGTTGTGGCGTCGAAGAAGTTCTGCACTTTCCGGTAGAGCTCAGCTGTTCTTAGGAAAAGCTCCCTCGCTTCTTGGTGTTTGCCAGCGTCCATAAGGGCGTTCGCGTCTTTGTGCATTTTAACTGGGTCTTCTCTAACTTTCTTCTCACTCATGACGGCCAACTCTCAACTTGCTATTATCAAGCAGTGCACTCCCATTTAGATTTTCCTCTCCGCATACCAAATAAAGAGATTCATATAGTATAGTTACAGCTATACTAACCGCGGTGATCCACGAAAATGCAAGATATATCCAAAAGAAAACAACCCGCACTGGTTCAAGCAACGCGTGCTGGGATTATGGCGGCACTCGTGGCTGTGGCAACTCTCTTTGTGCAGATTCCTAATCCAGCAACGAAGGGATACATAAATTTCGGCGACATCATGATTTTCGTAAGCGCGCTCACGTTTGGTCCGATAGTGGGAGGCTTAGCTGGTTCAATCGGTTCATCCATAGCGGACATAGTTTCTGGCTACGGCTACTTTGCGCCATTCACCTTTGTTATAAAAGGAGCTGAAGGAGCAATCGCGGGACTAATATCTAACCGAAAAAGCGTCAAGCGAGATGTGCTTGCGGTGATTTTTGCAGGTTCAGAAATGATCATCGGATACTTCCTAGCCGAATTCTTCCCCCTTCAACTGGGATGGGCAGCCTTAACAGAAGTACCGGGCAACATATCACAAATACTAGTCGGAGCAATCGTAGGCATTCCAATAACTTTGGTATTACGCAAGAGACTTCCAGAAGCATGGAGAAAGTAAACTGTAGAACCGATATGTCACCAGTAGCGCGCATGCGTGTTCCTAAATTCGCTTCTAGGCAGCTTGTGTTTTCTGGTTTAATTCTTGGGCGGATGATGGTTTGTTTGGATGCGAAAAGCGCCGTTTAGAACGTGCGACCAGGGTTACGTCACAACTGAAGAAGTGAATCAATGGACACACGTACGCCATTCAAGGTTCTTTGACTTTGGGCGTGCGTGCGCTCAGAGGCCCCCCTCCGGTCTAACATATGATCCAAATATGATTTAACAAAGCGCGCACGTTCATTCCTGAATTCGTTCCACAGGTAGCCTGCGCCTCCGGATTTGCATAGCTTGTGAGCCCTAAAGTGACACAGCATGTTTGGAGCACTGGCAGACGCGCAATTCAATTCTACCGCGCTAAAAAAAAGAATTTAGGAACACCCATGCGCGTCAAGCTTCCCACAATTTAAAAGCTAGACTTGCAACATTTCAATCGAGGTTCAAGATGAAACTGCCGCCGGGAAAAATTCCTGTAGACATACTGAAAGAAGTCGTCTTCAAGAATCTAGGCGCTGAACGCAAAGAAGTTATTGTAGGCCCGTTAGCTGGAATTGACGGAGCAGTTTTAGACTTAGGAAACAAGTCTCTAATCGTTTCTATGGACCCGATCACCGGCGCGGTGGAACGAATCGGCTGGCTTGCCGTTAACGTAAACGCAAACGACATAGCCACTTTCGGCGTTGAACCCGAATTCTTGTTCTCGTGCATACTGCTTCCCGAGAACGCGGACAGAAAAATCGTTGAGACAATATGCACTCAAATGAACGCGGCAGCCAAAGACTTAGGAATAGCCATAGTGGGCGGACACTGCGAATCAACCATAGGATTAACCAACCCGATAGTTGTAGGCTGCGTCATGGGCTTAACAGAAAAAGGACGCTACGTAACCGCAGGCAGAGCAAAAGCAGGAGACAAGCTCATTTTAACTAAAAGCGCTGGGATAGAAGGCACCGCGATTTTGGCATCCGACAGAGAGTCAGAACTGAAGAAAATTGTGAGCGCCACGGTGTTGCAGAACGCAAAGAACCTCTACGACCAGATAAGCGTTGTAAAGGACGCCTTGACCGCTTACAAGACAGGCGGAGTTCACGCCATGCACGACCCAACTGAGGGCGGCGTGGCGGGCGGAATTCACGAAATGGCAGATGCCTCAGGCTTGGGAGTAAAAGTTTTCGAAGATAAAATCGTAGTCCAGCCTGAAACGGCTAAAATCTGCAGCTACTTTGAGATTGACCCTTTACAATTGATCAGTTCAGGCGCATTGCTCATATCAGCAAAAGCGAAAAATGCAAGGGAGATAATTTGGAACTTGGAGCAACAGCAAATTCAGGCTTCGATTATCGGCGAGTTCTTGGAAAACACGAACCAGCGGTTTCTGATATGTAAAGAGGGCGGTATTCAAGTTCTGCCGCGACCGTTATCTGATAATCTTTGGATCGCGCTAATGCGATAAAAACCTTCTGACGCCTTGAAGGGAAAGCTGCAGATACCAGTAAAACAAGAAAAACGGGTAGTAGAAGGCATATTCATAAAGATGAGAATAGACTAAGCCGCACCTAAATTCGACAATAGCTTGGGAAATGCCGTTTTTCAGATTCCAATCCCCAGGCGGTTTAAAATGCAGACAATAAATGTCGTCGCCTATCACGGCTTTGTATCCTTTTTCTTTAATCCAATTCATTATGTACGTGTCTTCGTAAGTGTGCAGCTGCTCAGGAATTTTTATCCCCTCCACAGCCGCGCGTCGAATAAGCGTGTCGTGCATTCCCCCTCGAAGGTTAAAACATTGCCGTGCAATCAAACTCTGCAATTTTAGGAAACGCTTGTCCTTCACGTTGGGGATAACATCGATGTTCATTCCCCAGACAGCCCCCACATCGGTCTTGATGTTTTTTTCAGCTTGTCTAAACCAGTCTCTGCTGAGGATGACATCGCTGTCGACGAACATGAACCATTCAGTTCTCACTTGCCGTAAGCCTTTCTCTCTCGCTTTGGCCCTTGAACCGTTTTCGTTTAGGACTGTGATGTTCCCATGTTCTTCGTTGATTTTGTTCACGATTTTCAGGGTGCCATCGGTTGAAAAACCATCAACAACTATTAAGTTCTTAACGGGCACATTCTCATAGATTGAGGCTAAACACTTATCGAGTAGATGTTCACTGTTTTTTGTAAGAACCACAACATCAATTGCCTGCATAATAGTGCCCCTACGTTTTTGTCAAAGCCTTGCGTCCTGATAAGTACGTGATATTAAAACAGTTTAAAAATAAGAACTTATTTGAATTCTCACCGAAAACGTTTGCAATATTTTGGGACGACAAGCACATAAAAATTAAAACCCGCCGTGTTTTGTTCTGTTTGTGAGCAATTGGTACGCGGAATACGCCGTATAAAAACCATATGCAAATATCAATTTGATAATCAGTCTGAAGCTGCCGAATCTGATGACGTCGGCGATAATATTTAAGCTGCCCTGCAGAGTCCAGACGTTCTGAGGTCTATAGTGAATGCAGTATGGGTCGTAGCACGCGATCATTTTGTACCCTTTCTTGGTTATCCAATCTTTGATGTAGGCGTCCTCAAAAACGTGAAGGTTTTTTGGGATTTCGATATCTTCGACTAGATTAGTGCGAATGAGTGTGTCGTGAGTGCCGCCACGAAGCTCGAATATCTTGCGTGTTATCCATAAGAACAACTTGAGCGCAGTTTGGTTTTGGATGGTTGACCAGACTTCGATTCCCCAGACTGCGCCCACGTTCTTGTCTACGTGTTTTATGGCTTTTTGGTACCAGTTTTTGCAAAGAACAACATCACTGTCGACGAACATGAACCATTCAGTTCTCACTTGCCGTAAGCCTTTCTGTCTAGCGGTCGCTCTGGTTCCACTATCGTAGACAACTTTTACGTTATGATACTTCTCGTTAAACTGGCGCAGTATGTCAAGTGTCCTGTCAGTGGAGTAGCCATCTACGGCTATCAGTTGCCTAACAGGCACGTTTTGATAGACTGACTCAAGGCATTTTTCCAGAACCTTTTCGCTGTTCTTTGTCAGCAACACTACGTCAATAGGACCCATTGTTACATCCCATTATTTTCTTATCAATATCCTCACAGTCTACCCTAAGCGCCATCTTCGACCGCTGAAGTAGCCTTTCTCAAACTGCAAACTTGGTCACCTATTTCCCGCTGGGATAGCACTGTATGGTTTTTATAGTTCTAATCTAAATACTTTAGTATTAACGAAGCGGCTAGTGACGTATTATTTGGCAACAAGTCTCAAAAAAGCTGCAATCGTTGCAGCGCGTTCGCTCGTTCCGGGTAAGCCTCATCACGCGCAGTGGATGATTACGAGAAAATGCAATTACCGCTGCGGAGGCTGCACTGTCTGGCAAGAACAAGATCAGAGAGAATTGTCAGCAGAAGACATTAAACGCGGATTAGACATACTCAAGAACCTCGGCATCGTAGAGATTGTATTTTCTGGGGGAAACCCACTTTTAAGAGAAGATGTAGACGAGATCATTGAGTATGCTTCGCGCTTTTTCGTAACTACCGTGTACGATAATGGCAGCATGGCGGCTGGAAAAATCGAGGCTTTGCGCAACGTGGACTTTGTAGCGATTTCTATAGACAGTTTAGATGCAGCTAAAAATGACTACATAAAAGGCGTCAATGGCGCTTGGAGAAAAGCCATGGAAGCCGTGGAAACGCTGCACAGCGAAGGGATAAACGTAAGCGTGACGCCGACAATCTCGCAGTTAAACCTTTACGAGATTGTGGATATCACAAACTACTTTTCTCAGAAAGGGATTCCTCTCTGGTACTGCCTTTATTCGTATGATCTTTCTGCAGACACAAATCAACTTTTTAGAATCGGCAAAGCGAATGACGAGTTTGTAATAAGAGATAAGCAAGCGATGGTTAAGCTTTGTGATTCTCTCATTGAGATGAAAAAGAAGAACAAGAAAATCCTTATGACCACCAAATTATTGAAGGCAGTTAGGAGACTCTATTTAGAGGGCAAGAGAACGTGGAATTGCCAAGCACTTCAGAACTTTTTCGTCATAGATCATCTGGGCAGAATCGCTGGATGCCACAGTCACAACTTTGCAGCGTCAGTATTTGACTTACCAAAAATATGGGACAGCGAAGAATTTAATTTGCTACGTGGAACTTACCGTAAATGCACGCAATGCACCTACCTATGCTACATTTTTTATTCTCTTCATGGAAGCTTGTATGGAAACTTGTCGCTGGCCAAAGATCAATGGAAAAACGCAAGGCTTCTCTTATAGAAAGACAACACTAAACTTCTAAGCTGGGTAAAATTGCAATAATCTTCGCGAGCGGTTGGATCAGTGCACTGTCAAATTTTTGCTCGTCTTCAATACTTGCTATGGGAATCATACGCATTATTTGGATTTGCACTTCAGAAATATTGTCAGTTATAAGTCGAGGACCTCCATCTTTTGGTTTTTTTAGCTCAAGAAGAGCCGGTAAAAGCATAATCAAGATGAGAGTCGTTGTTCCCAGAATTAATATAGCAATTATCGAAGTCAGATTCGGAATCATCACAATCTTTGGAGCAATATGACTCAATGCATGATATAACTATTTCCATTGCCTAAATGTGAAGTTTTAACCCAAATGTTATGATCTTTTCTAAGGATTTTTGATACAAGCAGATCTAGAAAGGCCTTTGTACAGATAGGTATGTTGTAACAGAAAGTGAATATCAAAAGAGGAATAAGCCATTGGATTCTCGTTCTGCCATCTAAGTACGCGCCGATGCCTACTTCAAAAAACGGCGCAAAGTTTCCGACGAAACTGTAAAGGGAAATTGGCATTGAAAACCAAAGTGCACCAACAAGCTTAGAAGACACGAAGAAAATGAGCGGAACGCCGATAATGAATGAAACCAGCACAATGACCGGCATAAAGTACACGTTTAGCAGAAGCAAACCATCAATTTTCTCTTTTACCCTCAAGTTTTTGCTTTTCAAAACTTTCAACGAGTGCTTGAAGCAGCACTGCATGTGCCCCCGCGCCCACCTGTATCTTTGCTGCCTGTACGCCTTCCAATTGTCCACTGCCTCTTCATAGCACTCTGCATCACCAACGTAGTGAACTTTGTAGCCTGCGAGGTAAACCCTAAAAGTTAAGTCCGTGTCCTCTGCTAAGGTGGATTCATCCCAGCCACCTAGACTTTCCAATAAGCTGCGTCTGAAACCGCCAACCGTGCCGCCGAATTGAGCAATGAGACCTAAATCGTTCCGCGCTTCTTGGTCGACACGGTATCCGCCTATTCTTTCCAATGCCACTAATCGCGTCACTATGTTTTGAGGTTCATTTAAGACGACGACTCTTCCTTGCACAGCACCGACGTTTGGGTCTGCAAATTCTTTCGCGAGTTTCTCCACAATATCCTTTTGGGGATAGTAATCCGCGTCAAAGCAGAGTATAATTTCGCCTGTTGAATGCTTGAAACCAGCGTTCATGGCTGCGGCTTTGCCCTTACCGCCGTCCCTTTTTTCTCGGTGTAACACTTCTATGAACCCGTATCGACTTGAATATTCATCTGCGATTCTTCCAGTGCTATCAGATGAACCATCGTCGATGACTATGACTTGCAGTTTGTCTTTTGGATAGGTCAACTCGACCATTCGTTGCAGCAATCGTCCAATCACTTTCTCTTCATCACGCGCTGGAATTAGAATAGAGACAGTCGGCTCAAACTCCGCGTTTGCAACGACATCGACCTTTTGGGCGTTCTTGGCTCTTCTTAAAACAGTTAACGTAAAAACATAATGCCTGATAAGATAAACAATCATCAGCGCAGTCAAGAGTATGAACACAGCTTCCAAAGCTTCAAGGATCAAGGTTTCGCCCCTATATGCAGGTTTTTAGGTTTAGGAAAAGCAGCCAGACTCAGTGACCAAAAGGATATGATCCACATAAAGTTTAAAAAAGGACGGAAAATTGCGTAAAAACCATCGAACACTTCACCAAAATACACGATGCCAGCAATGGTAAAGAAGTAAAGGATAAAGTTCCAAAACAGACCAATGATGTTGCCTAATGCCAACATGCCTAATTTTCTATTTAGCGTTCCATTCAACTCGAAAGTGAGAAAGATGAAAAGGAAATTGAAAAACAAGAGCGTGACTGTGGATTCGATATTGATGAAGCGAAAAGATGCAATCACGCATAGCGCGATTACTTCCAAGAAGAGCCCCGAAACCAAACGATTACTTTCAAAT
>Ga0315282_10002961_pt1 | contig 30791 bp, 30 predicted proteins | sample YL17G07_20_MG_FD_203693 | JGI IMG/M metagenome (GOLD analysis project Ga0315282, IMG submission 203693) | Sediment microbial communities from Yellowstone Lake, YNP, Wyoming, USA - YL17G07_20 | ecosystem: Environmental > Aquatic > Freshwater > Lake > Sediment | place: USA: Wyoming | collected... | reverse complement strand
CAATTTTGAGATTCGGGAAGGAGAAATCGTCTGTCTCCTGGGCCCAAGTGGTTGTGGAAAAACGACGGTTCTCAATATCATCGCCGGATTCCAGAAGCCGACCCAAGGTGAGGTGTTGGTCAATGGCAAGGTGGTGGATAAGCCCGGGCCAGACCGGGGGGTCATCTTTCAGGAGCATGGACTCTTTCCCTGGAGAACCGCTCTCCAGAATATCCTCTTCGGGCCGGAAATGATGGGGAAGAAGGGACGGGAAACCCTTGGCCTCGCCGATCAGTATATCGATCTGATTGGCCTCAGGGGATTTCAGAACCATTATCCCCATGAGCTGTCGGGAGGGATGCAGCAAAGGGTTTCCATCGCTCGCGTGTTAGTGAACCGACCGGACATCCTCCTCATGGATGAACCGTTTGGAAAACTGGATGCCCAGACCCGTGGCACGATGCAGGTCCTTCTTCTCGATGTGTGGGAGAAGGTTCGCCCAACCATTCTCTTCATCACTCACGATATCGATGAGGCCATCTTTCTTGGGGACCGTATTCTGGTGATGTCCTGCCGCCCCGGCAGGGTGGTGAAGGAGATCGGGGTCAGACTGGACCGGCCGAGAGATTATGATGTGATCACCGCGCCGGAATATTTAGAGATTAAACGGACGATTCTCAATCTGTTCAAAGGAATGGCCCAAAATCAGTCTGCCGGACAGGAGTGTAAGATGCTCGCATGATAAGAGGGAAGCCCATTTACGAGAGTCCATATCTGGTTTATGTTTTTTCTCTTGTCGTCTTCTTCCTTGGCTGGTTTATTCTCGCCTCGCGAACGACACCTCTTTTCTTTCCATCGCCGCTGCTCGTGCTCCGGGCTTTCATAGAGATGATCCGGGACGGGAGCCTCTGGGGACATATTGAGATCAGCTTTTTCCGGATAGTCGCCGGCTGGGCAATCGGGAGCGGACTGGGCATCCCTCTGGGCCTCTTAATGGGGGATATCCGGTTTTTCAGGAATTTCCTGAACCCCTACATTCAGTTCTTCAGGTTCATTCCCCCCATCTCTTTTGTGACCCTTTCCCTCATCTGGTTCGGGATGGGAGAAACCTCGAAGGTGGTATTGATCATCTACACGACGATCTTCATCGTGACGGTCAATACGATTGCCGGTGTGATGAGTGTCAATCCCATCCACGAGCAGGCAGCACGATGTCTGGGCGCCAATCGCCTTAAGATCTTCCTAAAGGTGATCTTTCCCTCAACGATACCCTTTCTTCTGACGGGTATGAGGCTGGCGATGGGAAACTCCTTTATGACGATCGTCTCTGCGGAGATGATTGCAGCGGAGAAGGGGTTGGGGTTTCTCATCTTTACATCCAGGCTCTTCATGCAGACAGAGAGAATCTTTGTCGGCATCGTCTCCCTGGGAATCCTCGGGTTCGTGGTCGACGGCATCTTTCGATTCGGTATCCAGAAACTTGCCAGGCAGTATCTTTTCTTTTTCAAAGAAAAATAGAAAGGAGGATTTTGTATGAAACGGTGTGCAGGAGTCATTCTTTTTCTCGGAATCATTTCTTTGGGGTTGCTCGGGGCGCCGGTCAATGCTCAACAGAAGTTCAGAATCGGCACGGGAATCGACCCGGTCTACAGCAGCTATTATGTGGCGGAGGCGCTCGGTCTCTATAAGAAGTACGGGGTGGATGCGGAATTGAAACTCTTTTCAAGGGGCGGGGAAGGGCTCGATGCCCTGATGGCAGGAGAAATGCAGGCAACGTCCAACGCGGAGTATCCCAACATCCTTGCTATGAATAAGAATCCGGAAGTGGTCATCGTGGGCGTTTCGTGCGTTGCCCCTCATACGATGAAGCTTACCGCCCGTGCGGAGATCAAAAGACCCGAAGACTTTATCGGCAAGAAGGTTGGTTCAGCCCTCGGGTCGGTCACCGATTACTGTTTTGACAAGTATTTTGAAAAGAACGGAGTGGATAGATCAAAAGTCACCTACGTCAATGTCGCTGCACCGGAATCGGTCCCTCTCCTGGATAAAGGGGATATCAGCGCATTCTTTTTCTGGGAACCATGGCCTTCGAAAGCGGGCGAGGTGAGCGGCAAGAAGGTGCATATTCTTGGCTCTTCAGCTCAGTTAGGCGTCTATGCGGCAAAACTCTTCATCGCCGTCCCAAAGACCTATGCTGAAAAAAATCCTGAGACGATCAGGGGGTTCCTAAAAGCATTAACAGAGGCCGGGGAATTTTGCCATCAGACCCCGCAGGAAGCGTACAAGCTGGTGGCCAAAAAGATCCCCACCCTCACACCGGAGACCATCGCCACGATGACCGTCGATTTCAGCCACCGGGTCCGATTCCTGAAAGAGGATCTCAAAAACCTCGATGATGTGGCCACCTGGGTTGTCAGCAAGGGAAAGATCAAGAAAGTTCCGGACTGGAAGAAAGCGGTGGATACAACTTATTTAAAAGCGGTCAGCCCGAAAGCTGTGGATCCTGGATTATAGAACTTCCACCTGGTATGAAAGGCTCTAATAAAAGCCAACGATAGTGAACGCTTTAGATAAGTTGACATCGCGCAAACGGTCATTGCGAGCGAAGCGAATCTCGCGGGATTGCTTCGTCGCTGTCGCCCCTCGCAATGACAACTTTCCAAGGGCGTTCACTGTAATGACCGATGGCCGGTTGGCCACCCGCGAACCATGAATCAAGTGTTTTCCTCTCCCACCGGTGGGAGAGGAAAGGTTTATGTTGTCCAACGGGGCAGCCTCCGGGCTGCCCCGTTCGGTGACGATCAGAACGCTTGAAATCTCCAATGAGGGCTGCGAATGGTTACCCTTTTCAGAAAGACCGCAAACCTCGAGGTTAGAATTCCCGAAGCGTGGAGGATTCTGCAGACCATATTTAAAGAAGAGCAAAAGGGGCGGAGGCCTCTCCAGGACCTCCTCAAACGGGCTCTTGAGAAACCGGTGGATTCCCGAAGTTTGGGTGAAATCCTGAAGCCGGGAGCAAGTGTGGCGATTGTCGTAGACGATCTCACCCGACCCACGCCGGTAAGGGAACTCCTCCCTTTCCTTCTCAGACGCATCCATGAGTCGGGCATTCCGGAAAAGAATGTGGATATCGTCATCGGCGTGGGGACGCACCGAGGGTTGACACAGGAAGAACTCCGGGCCCGATGCGGGGAAGAGATTGCGGAGACCTATCGTATTAAGAACCACGATGCACGATCCGCGGATCTTGTGAGGGTTGGAGAGATCCCGGGTCATGGGCCGGTTTTGATGAATGCCACGGTTGTCCGTGCCGATGTAAAGATCACCGTCGGGTCCATCCTTCCCCACCCTCATAATGGCTTTGGAGGAGGTCCTAAAAACGTGATGCCGGGAATCTGCGACTTCGACACCATCCGCAGGCATCACCTGATAAACGTTATCGATCCGCATTCCATTCTCGGAAATGTTGAGAACAATCCTTTCTACATGAGTTCCTGCCAGATCGCGGAGATGGCAGCCATCGACTTCTCCGTCAATTGTCTCTATGACAGCCTTGGAAACATCTACGACGTATTAGCCGGGGATCCATTTGAGGTGCATGAAGTGGGCATCCGAAAGACAAAGGATGCTCTGGGCATACCCGTGTCCGAAAAGGCCGATATCACCCTTGTTTCCTCCTATCCCTACGATGAGGGACCTCAGATCGTTAAGCCGGTTCTTCCCGCTGCCATGGTCACCAGGCCGGGAGGGACGATTCTTCTTGTGGCCGAAATCCTGGCACCCCTGCCGGAGTTTTTTCTTGATAGCTTTACAAAGATCAGGGAATGCGGGGGAACCGAGGCAGAGCTGAGAATCAAGGAGAAGCTCCTCTGCGTGGAGCCGATGCTCGAGGGGCCCATGGATTTTAACATGGCCCTGATTCTCATTTTCTTTGCCTCGAAAAAATTCAGGGTTGTTCTCGTTGCAGACAGAATCCTTCAGGAAGCGGCCGGCCGGATGGGGTTCGAGTACGCCTCTGACCTATCGGTTGCCATCGAAAAAGAGAGATGGCAGAAAAAGAGTGCCACGGTAAACATTATCCCCTCGGGAGGATATATATTTCCGATTATTAAGGAAGGGTTTCGCCTGATCGACTGAAACCAGGATAGAGAGCAGGTTCTGCACGGGCGAAAGATGTTTTGCCCAACGTGAACTTATTCCTTTTCTTTGCGCCATGCGCCATGCGATTTGGGTAAAGATGAAGCGTCTCCTTACCGGCAATGAATCGGCAGCCACAGCAGTCAAACTGGGTCGCGCCCAGGTGATTGCGGCCTACCCCATCACGCCTCAGACAAGCATCGCAGAGAAGCTGGCCGAGTATGTGGCCAGGGGAGAGTTGAAGGGCCGCTACATGAAAGTGGAGTCCGAAACCGCGGCCATGGCAGCCTGCATCGGCGCTTCCGTGGCGGGTGCCAGGGCTTTTAGCGCAACCAGCTCCCAGGGCCTTGCCCTGATGCATGAGCTCCTCCACTGGGCCTCGGGTGCAAGGCTCCCTATCGTCCTTGTGAATGTCAATCGATCGATGGCAGCGCCGTGGTCGTTAGGGGTGGATCAGAACGACAGCCTCTCTCAACGGGACACAGGGTGGATGCAGTTCTACTGTGAGACGGGGCAGGAGGTTCTTGACTCCATCCTGATCGCCTTCCGACTGGCCGAGGAAGTGCTTCTCCCGGTGATGGTGGCCATGGACGGCTTTCTCCTCTCGCACTATTTTGAGCCGGTGGATGTCCCCTCTCAAGAAGAGGTGGACAGGTTTCTTCCACGGCGGAAGGCAAGGTTTCGCCTCGACCCGAAGCATCCTTCCACGTTTGGAGGCGGTGTGAGCTCCGCGGTACTTTACGACCTTCGCAGGAAGATGCAGGCTGATATGGAGGCAGCCGGGGAACACTATGAAAAGCTGTGCGCTCGCTTTTCCCGGGCCTTTGGGAGGACCTATCGTCGCGTGGAGACATTTCAGACCGAAGGAAGTGATCTCACCGTGATCACCTCGGGGACGCTCACCGGCACCGTAAAGGCCTTTCTGAAAGGGAACCGGCAGGGGCCCAAAGTGGGACTCGTCAAGATCCGCATGTTCAGACCCTTTCCAGCGGAGGAGATAAGGCGAGCCTTGAAAGGCCTGAAGCGGGTGGCGATCCTGGACCGGAATCTCTCTCCAGGTGCTAGTGGTATCTTCTCGCAGGAGATCAAAGCCGTTCTTCTCGGCGTGGAAGGTTCTCCGTCGGTGGTGAGCGTCGTAGGAGGTCTCGGTGGAGTTGATATTACTTCAGAGCATATCGAACGGCTTGTGAAAGATGTGCTCCGCGATAAAGGATCGCCGATCGAAACCCTCTGGATGGAGGCATAACGGATGGAATGCCCAAGGCTCCATGAAGAGCTGGTGAGACCGGGTCATTTTGCCTGTCCCGGATGCGGAGAGACGATCGCCTTTCGGCATGTGCTGCGCGCTCTGGGACGAAATACCGTTGTGGTAACCAGCGCTGGGTGCGGATCGGTCGTTGATGGTTACTACCCGACAACGGCCTCGAAGATTCCTTTCTTTCACTGTTCTTTTGGGACGGCCGCAACGACGGCGGCGGGAGTGAAAGCGGGTCTCGAGATGCAAGGGAACCGCAAGACCACTGTCCTCGCCTGGGCCGGGGATGGAGGGACCTTCGATATTGGCCTTCAATCCCTTTCTGGGGCAGCAGAGCGAAATGAGGACATCATCTATGTCTGTTACGACAACGAAGCCTATATGAACACGGGAGTTCAGCGAAGCTCTGCGACACCCAAAGGGACATGGACGACAACGACACCGAAAGGCGCTCTTGAGGATCGCCCCAAGAAAAATCTGATCGCCATTCTGGCGGCCCACGAGATCCCCTACCTTGCGACAGTGACGGTGGCCTATCCCAGGGATCTCGAAGGAAAGATCCGCAGAGCGAAAAAGATGCGGGGCTTGCGGTTCATCCATATTCTCTCCCCCTGCCCTCCTGGATGGATTTATCCACCGGAAAAGACAGTCCGGATGGCCAGGCTTGCGGTCCTGTCAAGGATATTTCCCCTTTTCGAAATCGCGAATGGGAAAGACTACTACCTGAGTCCCATGGAAGAGAAGGTGCCGGTCGCGGAGTACATCCGGGCCCAGGGACGTTTCAGAGATTTCACAGAGGAGGACGTTGCCGTTCTCCAGAAAAACGTGGACCGGACGTGGGAAGATCTGGTCTCCAGGACAGAAGGCAGAAAAAGCAGTAGGCAGAAAAGAAAATAGAGACTGAAGATAGGAAGCTAAGAGGTTGCGAAATTGAGGTTCATAACTTCTGAACTTCCCACCTTCATAACTTCGGATCTGAGAGAGAAGGAGATGATTGAGATCAAGATCTCAGGCCGTGGAGGCCAGGGGTTGGTGCTCGCGTCTCAGATTCTGGCTTCGGCCTTTTTTAAGAACGGGATGTGGGTCCAGGCCTTTCCATCTTTTGGAGCGGAGAGGAGAGGAGCCCCGGTTTCTGCCTTTGTCAGGGCGGACCGGGCAGAGATGACGCTCCGATGTGGAGTCTATCATCCGGACTGGATTATCGTTCTTGATGCCCAATTGCTCGGGAATCCGATCATCCTTTCAGGTATTAAAGAGGATGGATCCATTCTCGTCAACGGGAAGGAAATTCCTAAAGGGTTTCAACTGCCGGGGGGAAGCGCGGTTTTCGTGGTCGATGCCGTTGCCATTGCCCATTCCTTTCGTCTCGGGAGCACTTCATTCCCCATCGTGAATACGGCCATGGCAGGGGCTTTTGCCAGGGCTTCAGGGTTGATTTCCCTCGGGAGCGTTCTTGAGGCCGTGAGAGAGGCGGTCCCGGTCGAGCAAGAGAGAAATGAGGCCGCGGCCCGGGAAGCCTACAAACAAGTAAGGGAGTGGTAGAAGGGGGTGTTTGAGCACCAAATTCCAAGCATGATGGATTCGTAAAAAGTCCTTGCGGTCCCGTTTCCGTCATTCCGGCGAAAGCCGGAATCCAGTTGTTTCAAAAGGTTCTGGACTCCGGTTTTCACCGGAGTGACGGTTCGGGGACTTTTTGGGAGACCATCTTATTCGGGATTTGGAATTTTTGATGAGCCGTGACCAACGCTATGGGAAGTAAGAAGCCAAAAGCCATTAAACCGCGACTGGCCATATCGACTCAGTCCACCGCCATCAACAGAACAGGGTCTTGGCGCTACGCAAAGCCTGTCTTTCTGGAACGGATCGCTCCCTGCAATGAAGCCTGCCCTTTAGGAGAAGACATTGATACCGTGATGTTTCTGAACAGCCAGGAGAGGTTTATCGAAGCCTATCAGAAGATCAGAGAAGAAAACCCTTTTCCAGGGATCTGCGGAAGGGTCTGCATTCATCCGTGCGAGGGGGCCTGTAGCCGGCGCTCTTTTGATGAGGCTGTATCAATCCGGGGCCTGGAGCGTTTTGTGGCCGACCGGGCAAGGGAAAAAGATGTTGCAGCTGGAGCTCCGAACAGAAAGACGGGAAGGAAGATAGGCATCATCGGAGGCGGTCCGGCAGGGCTCTCCTGTGCCTACTTTTCTGCCCTCCTGGGGCATCAGGTCACTGTTTTTGAGGTAGAGGCAAGGCCTGGCGGGATGCTCAGGCAGGCCATTCCTGAGTACCGGTTGCCTACAAATGTCCTCGATTGGGAGATTGAGCAGGTTCTCTCCCTCGGGATAACCCTTCGGGTTAAGACTCTTGTCGGTCGCGATCTTTTGATGAAAGATCTCAAAGAGTTCGACGGAGTCTTTCTGGCACCTGGCGCTTCTCAGTCCGATTTAATCCCGGGGATTCGCGGGACAACGCAGGGGATTCATAAGGGCCTCGAATTCCTTCAACGGACGAAACGAGGAAATCTTCAGTCTCTGAAAGGACAGGTTGTTGTGGTCGGCGGGGGAAACACTGCAATCGATGCAGCCCGCGTTTCGTTGAGACTGGGTGGCCGGCCGATTGTCCTTTACAGGAGATCGCGAGAAGAAATGCCGGCTACGGAAGAAGAAATCTTGCAGGCGGAAAAAGAGGGGGTGCTCTTCCATTGCCTCACGGCCGTGTATGGCGTTGTCGAAGAAGAAGGCCGCGTGAATGCTGTTTCATGTATCAAGACAGAGCTCGGGGATAAAGACGAAAAAGGGCGAAGAGTCTTCCAACCCCTTGAGGGAAGCAACTTCGAGCTGAAGGCGGAACATATCATTTTCGCGGTGGGACAAAAATCCGACCTTTCTTTCCTTCCCAGCCGCATTAGGAGAGAGGATGGACGGATTACCGTCGATAGCTCTTTGGAGACGGCAGTGAAAGGGACCTTTGCCGGAGGGGACGCCGTGGATCAGCCAAGAACCGTTGTCCATGCCATTGCCTCAGGGAAACGGAGTGCTCTGGCCATTGATCTTTTCTTGAAAAAGAATTCGAGTGACATCCTTGAACAGATAGCTGTTGGAACCAAAGGTGCCCTTTCGATGGTTGCCTATCAGAAAGCGGATATCCTTCGAGAAAGATTCCTCAAAGATGTTGTTCCCTATGAAGCTCTCAATTTATACCACTTCAGGAAATCGCGGAGGTTCCCCCTTTCAACGTTGTCTCCCAATCAGGCGAGAAAAGGTTTCGACGAGGTTGCGAGAGGATTCAGCAAGAGCCAGGCCTTGCGCTCAGCGAGACGTTGCTTCAACTGCGGGATCTGCTCTTTCTGTTTCAACTGCTATGAATTCTGTCCGGACCTCGCCATCCATCTGAATGAGCGCTCCATGGAGCGTGAGATCGACTACGATCACTGCAAAGGCTGCGGTATCTGCGTAGAAGAATGCCCCCGGGCCGCCATTCGAATGGTCCAGGAATAAGCCAATCCCCCCCAACTTCCGAACGATCTTCAAAACATTTTGCGGCATTCCGTAATGTCCACCTGCAATATTTCTTGACATACTAAACAGACATATCCTAATATGTATTGGTAAGAAATAAAAGGAGATTTCTATGGGCAAGACAACTGTTTTTGTGGATGAGACTTTGATCGAGGAAGCTCTTAAAGCGTCAAACCTCAGGACAAAAAGAGAGGTTATCGAACTGGGGTTGAGAGAGTTGGTCAGAAAGAAGAACCGGAAGCTTCTCCGACAGGAACTTGGGACCTTCGATATTGACCTCTCCTTGGGTGAGTTGAAGAGGCGAAGGGCGGGGAAGTAGACATGGTACTCATTGATACCTCGGCTTGGCTGTTTGCCCTGAGGAAAGACTATCACCCGGTGATCAAAGAAAGAGCCGAACACCTCCTGTTGGAGAGTGACGTGGCTATAAACGGGATGATCCAACTGGAGTTATTGGGAGGGACAAGATCTGAGAAGGAATACGCAAGACTCAAGACCCGACTCGATGGGCTCTATTTTATTGAAGCGGATAGATCTCTCTGGGATTTTTCGTCGAAACTTGCCTACGATCTGAAGAAAAAGGGAGTGAATATTCCCCATACGGATATTTTCATCGCTGCCTGCGCTTTGATGGAAGGAGCGATTTTGCTGCACGCGGATTCTCACTTCGATCTCATCGCAAAACAGGTGGATTTAAAGGTCGAAAGCTTTGTATCGATCATCAATGAATGACGTTTCCGTAACGGCACACCCCGTCGCCAATTTCCCGAATTGTTTCCTCCCTCCGTCTTGACTTTTCATGGGCGGACTGAATAGAATTACTTCTTCAAGAAAGGGAAAAGATGAATATTCGGAAACTGGAGAGTCTTCTGACAAAAGTGCAATCGGGAAAGACCTCCGTTGAGGAGGCGATGGGTCAGTTGAAGTCCCTTCCTTTTGAGGATCTGGGATTTTCCCGGATCGACCATCATCGAAGCCTTCGTAAAGGCTTTCCGGAGGTGATCTGGGGGGAAGGGAAGACGCAGGAACAGGTCCTTTCGATCATGAAGCAGTTGAAGGCAAAGGGCCAGAATGTCCTCATCACCCGTTTGGGAGAAGAGAAGGCTAAAGCCATTCGGAAGGTTTTTCCGAAGAGCCAATATTATCCACGGTCGAAGGTCCTGAGCTACCTCACCCATCCCGTAGAGCCTGCCGGGAGAGGGAAAATTCTGGTGATCAGCGCCGGGACAACGGATATTCCAGTGGCAGAAGAAGCGGTCATTACGGCTGAGCTCATGGGAAACCCTGTGGAGACCTTATTCGATGTGGGTGTGGCAGGGATTCACAGACTTCTCTCGGAGAAGGAGAAGCTGGAGTCTGCCCAGGTGGTGATTGTCGTGGCGGGAATGGAGGGGGCTCTTCCCAGTGTGGTGGGAGGGCTGGTCGATAGACCGGTGATCGCCGTTCCGACGAGCATCGGCTATGGCACGAGTTTTGGCGGGGTCACCGCCCTTCTGGCCATGCTCAATTCCTGCGCCTCAGGCGTGGCCGTGGTCAATATCGATAATGGATTTGGAGCGGGTTATATCGCCAGCTTGATCAATCGAAAGTGATGAGATGTCATTCACCGCGGAGGCGCAGAGAACGCTGAGGGAATGTTCTTATGATCCAACCCCAGCGAAGCGCGGGGTTGGATCATAAACTCTCACCCTTCGGGAATAGACTCAGGCTGCGTTCCATGGTTGTGGGGCTGCAAGGAATGAGAGTTTCAATGCGAAAGAGGCTTTTTATTTGGCGGCCTCTCCCCCGGTCTCAATCACCGGGATCTTCGAACCGCCAAATAAAAAAATGACTTCTCTGCGTCCTCGGCGGCTCTCCGGTGAGATTTCTGTTTTGAACAAGAATGAGGGACGATGGTCTATCCGATCGATGAAGTGATGCTGATTAAATTGATGAACGAAGGAATTCCTCTTGTCCTTCTCATCGGCCTTGGACTTGTCCTTTATCGAGGGTTGAAGAAGAATCAGAGTCTACTCCTCGAAAGGGAAGACCTGTTTCGACGCTACATCCTCTTCAGGGGAGATAAGCAGGCCCGCCTGAAGGTCTATGGAGAGGATGAAAAGGTTTACCGAGAACTTCTCAAAGCCCTTTCGACGAGCTGGAAGCATTTCAAGAAGAGCTACGACGAGTACTTCCTCGCCTTTGCCAGGAATACATCGAGGACGAAGCTATTCCTGTGGCTTATCACTCTGGGCCTCTTCATCAACAGCGCAAGGCTCCTCGTAGAAGAATACTTCTTTTATGATCTCGGGGAGCGATTTCTTTATGCGGCCGTGAGGGAAGGGTCCAACTATGTATTGGTCGTGTTCAGTTTCATCTTGCTGAGAACACAGACGAAGAAATTTCTCTCCCTCAAGGGGGAGGCAGCCAAAATGGATCGGGAGACCCTCTTCTTTCCGAACGATCTATCTGTCGGAGCGGAGAAGGAGGGGCTTTTTAATGAATTCGATCCCATCTGGGCTCAAGGAGAGGAAGATGGAAAAGAAGACGGAAAAGAAGACGGAAAAAAGGATCAGGATTATCACGGGGGAATTGAAGGTCGAAGCGGAACTGAATGAATCCAAGACAGCCCAATTGATCTGGGGGGCTTTGCCGATGGAAGGGAAGAACAACCTCTGGGGCGAGGAGATTTACTTCGCCATTCCGGTCAAAACGGGATCGGAACAGGGAGCAAGAGAGGTCGTTTCCTCTGGAGAACTGGGATATTGGCCCCCAGGGCATGCATTCTGCATTTTTTTCGGTCCCACACCGGCAAGCCGTGGCGATGAGATTCGTGCAGCGAGCGCCGTTAATATTATCGGAAAGGTCTTGTCAGATCCCGAGGTTTTCCGAAAGGCCAAGGACGGCGCGAAGATCGTCCTCGAAAAAGCCTGAAATGCCTCACCAGACGCAGAGATCGCACGAGAGGATACGATCTTTTTTATTTATGCATCATCGGCTGCGTTGTCCTGATCGTCTACATTATTCTGGAAAAAGTGCGAATCCCCCCCTACTTCCCCCTTGTGGGGGAAAGGAAGGTCAGGATGGGGGTGTAAATCTAAGAATAAATTCCTCACCGTAGGGAGCGGCTGTCTCCCCTGATCCGTAGAATTGCGGGTGTGATTGCCCCTCAGAGGTGATCTTCCTCCCAAAAACCCGCAAGAAAACAATTGACATATTCCACCGTTGTGGTATCTTCAATCTCAAAAGACGCATTTGATATTTCTTTCCCCTCATTCGCAAGAAAAAAACGAGATTGCCCGATGGCAAGAATCCACATCTCAAAGGATCCATCCGGTCGCATCATTGTCTGCTTCCCATACAATCCTCTCCTCGTCGAAAGGGTAGAGGGTATCGATGGCCGCAGATGGCATCCTGTCGAAAAACATTGGAGTTTCCCTGAATTAGATGGTATACTGGAAACAATTCTGAAGGTTTTTGGAGGTGAAGACGTCCAGGAGGACCGCATCTTAAGAACCGCTTCATCTAAGGCAACCGATACTCCCTCGCCCCTTGCGGCAGAGGGCCAGAGCTTCCCCCGTACTCGATACGGGGGTGAGGGGTATAATTTCGAAGATCTGAGGAGGGAGCTTGTTTCAAGGAAATACAGCTACAAGACCGCCATCGATTTGAAAGGATATTTTAGTTGAAATATCGAATTGAATATTCTCCAGACACCGAAGATGATTTTCGTGTCCTAACACCACGCCAGCAGGTGATGATACTGGACAGAGTGGAAGAACAAATCGAATATCAACCCGCTGTTGAAACCAGAAATAGAAAACCCATGCGCCCCAAGCCAATCGCTCCGTGGGAGTTGCGAATCGGTAATCTGCGTGTTTATTACGATATCGGAGGCGATCCAGAATATGTTGTTTATATCCGAGCCATTGGAATCAAAGAGAGGAACAATGTTAGAATTGGCAAAGAGGTGGTAAAATTATGAAAACTGTTGAATTTGCAAAAGCTACCCTGCCGCTGTCAGATTACACAAAAAAGGTTAAAGAAGGGCCGTTTATTATTACAAAAGAAGGTAAACCTGTGGCGGCTTTGGTGAGCATAACCAATGCTGATATTGAGACCGTTTCTTTGAGCACTCATCCAAGGTTTATTGCGCTTATCGAGCGGTCACGAGCAAAGCAAAAAGCGGGGGGGGAATTTCCACGGAAGAAATGCGCCGGCGGCTTGAGAAACCAAAGCGTTCGGCACACGTCCGATAACAGAGCGCAAACGGTTAACTGCCAAATCTTTCAACTTCATTTGTGCTCAGCCGTTATGCGCCACGCGGCGGCACTCTCAGAGAACCCAAAGAGGAATAATATAGAGAAATAGGGACAGCAACCATTTAACAAGGAAAAGATCCCCCGCAACGGCAGATAACACCAGAGAGGCGTCGAGAACCCGTCGGGAAATCGTCAGGATTTATTTTCATATTTTGAAAGGAGAGAGCCTGGCGAGTTCTCCAATCCAAAACGTTAACGGACACATGACCGATTTTGAAGGAAGGTTTTAATTCTATTATAGACTTAGAGAAACTCGTTGAAATTTAGTGAGCTTGTTCGATTATTGGAGCAGACCGGGTTTAAAATTATAAGGGAAAGGGTTCCATAAGATATTGTGTCAAGCCCGGGTGGAACAATCTGATTGGAGTTGATTACCATGGCTCAAAAGAATTTCCAGAAGGTACTTGTCATGCAATTTTGAAAGATGCAGGGATCAGGAAATAAGTAGGACGGAGGTGTAAAAAAGATGATAGATTTAGAATATTCATTGACAATCGAGGCAACGAAGGAACGTGATTTTTTTGGATTTTATTCCCCTGACTTGCCAGGTTTTTGAGGTATCGGGCATTCCGTCGAGGATTGTCTTTATAAAGCGAAGTGGGGGATGATTGCACATGTAAATTTATTGAAAAAACAAGGGTTGCCTGTTCCGCCCAAAAATGAAAATCCAAAAATTATTATTCAAAATGAGGAGTTTTTAAAAGCTGCTTGAAAATGGGTCATATGCCCGCTAATGCCGGCCGATGGATCACCACCCAAAATCCCGCTTCACGGGACTTCTTTTCGCCTTGGACGTTGTCGGCTCGTTGCAGGCAAGGCAAGAGAGTGGAATAGCGGAGAATCGAAGGGTTTATTTTTTCATTCTTGTGGGGGAGGAGAATATGTTCACAAGAAACCTCAGAAGATGCGCCTTGGTCATAGCAGGAACCATTCTTCTATGTGTTGTACGGCCAGCGCTGGCGGAAAAGTGGAGCCAGCGTTACATCGAAAGTCTTCCAGATTCTGCCTTTGCTGCCATTGAAATTGCTAAGGATGGGAAGAAGGTTCGACATCTTCCCCATCATAACCATGTAGGAGAAATTGATATTTATCATTTGAAGAGCGCTTTAGGCAGAATTCATCAGGTAAAATGGATGGATCCAGCAAACTTTGCCAAAGCCAAAAATCACTTGGATCAACACTATCAGGATTATAAGCAGGAACGGGCTAAAGCTCGTGGGCTGAAAGGTCCCGTTAACATTAATAAGGCATCAATCAATGAATTAATCCAACTCCCCAACATTGGGGAAAAACGTGCTATGGCCATAATCGAATATCGAAAAACCCATGGAGGTTTTAAAACCAGCTCCGAGTTAAGGCGAATCCCCGGTATCGGGCCAAAAATATTTGCCGATATTGAAGATCTCGTTGCCGTGGAATAATAAAAAGTGTTTTTTGGAGACTGGTTGATTACAAATGCAGGGTTAACCGGCGGCCCGTTTCCGGGCGGTCCGGGTTGAGCGACCGGTCAGGCTGGATACGCGTTCGGATGCTCGGCCAACCCCTCGCACTTCTATCAGCAGATCGGGGTGCCGTTCCACCAGGCTAAGTAGTTTTACGAGTGGTGCAGGTGGGCGGGTTTTACCACGCTCGTAGCGGGAGAATGCCACCTTGCCGACGCCAAAGGCTTCTGCCAATTCCGCCTGCGTGAGTTTCAGGCTTTTTCGGATACGCCGGATGTCGTTGCCCACGTCCCTCTTCACGGCGCGCAACAACGCCGCCTGTGCCTCGGTGTAGCGCCGATAACTCTCCTCCTCCCATACCCCTTCGCCGCATCGTGGACAAAATTTCCCCCGCATTGCGTGCAACGTCAGCGACTGGCCGCGGTAGGCAAGAGTTTCGTCAGTGGTTCTTGTTACCATCTGTAAGTGGCCACAGGCTGGACATTTCATGATCGTACCTCACTTCGCGTTGAACTGAATGACTGGCGGCCGACCATCGGTGAAGCCGGTGATCTTGATGTAGACGGCGACACCGTCTTGGGTCATGCCGTAATAAACGTCTTGCCAAACGTGATGATCGGCGCGTGTGGTCATGGCCTTATAAAAATCGCGTCGGGAGAGCGCGAGCACCACCTGTCGCATCTCCGGTTCGGTCAGGCCCAACGCGAGACCTCCGCGCAACGCCGTTACCGTGAATGGCTGGGTTCCTGGATCAGCGACCATCGCCTGCACCTCGGCGAGTCTGTAATGAGGCGTGCGCTTCTCCATGACCTGAAGAATAATCAACTTGATAAAATTTGTCAATGTGATAATTTGATCCCGCCATTCCGGGAGAATTGAAAAGATTTGTGTCAGGAAGGCGAATGGCCGAATTAGGCGGTAGGTCCATTAGCAGCAAGACGCGCATGGACCGAATGCTGGAAGGAAATCACAATTGACCCATATACTCCGTTCCGTCTATTGGAACTTCGGCGACGGTGGGTCGATCTGACTCGAATCCCGAGGAAAAGATCTCAGGGAGCTCTTCGAGAGAACGGAGTTTGATTCCGCGAGCACCAAAGGCCTTTGCTACGGAGGCAAATTTGATTCTCTCGAAACCCACGCCATATCTGGGATACCCTCGCCTTCGCTGAACCAGCTCAATAAGTCCCAGACTCTGATCGCAAAAGACCAGGAAGACAATGGGAAGCTTCAGCCGGACGGCGGTTTCGAGGTCCTGGAGCATCATGGAGAAGCCGCCGTCTCCCGTGACGCACGCGACTTTCCCGTCGGGCATGGCGAGCTTTGCAGCGATGGCTGCAGGAAGGCCGTAGCCCATGGAGGAGAGGCCATTCGACATGAAGAAGGTCAAGGGAAGGGAGGACTCCCAGGCCTGGCCCATAATGTATTTGTGGACTCCCACATCCGTAGTGACAACGGTGTCGGCGGAAAGGGCGGCTCTCGCCCTCTGAACGATTTCATAAGGAGAAAAGGTTCCACGGCGCGGTTTATTTGTTGGTGTCAATTTCTTTCTGATCCGCTCCTTGAAGGCCCTGAAATCTTCATCCGTCCAGTCATGATGAGAGAAATCTTCTTTCATGAGAAGATCGAGGATGGTTTTGATCTTTCCCAACACCTCCCTATGTGGAACGTAACTCTGGTATGCAAGGCTGTAGGGATTGATCGAGAGAAGCTTGATGTCCTTGTGCCAGATCTTATCGGATTCAACCGGATCAAAGCCGATCCCGATCACGAGATCTGCTTGCTTGATCCTCTCCACGATAAGATCATCCGCCATCATGCCTGAACCGGTCCCAAGGTAGAGAGGCTCCGAATCCGGGAAGATGCCCTTTGACTTCGGCGTTCCTATTACGGGGAATCTGTTCTTCTTGATGAACTGTCTAACAATCTCGGTCTCCTCTTTTGGATCAATACCCATTCCAAGAAGCACCAGTGGCTTTCGCGCGTTCCTTAGCTCTTCGATAGCCCGTGATAGAACCTCCTGGTCTATGGCTTTATGCGGATCCGACTTCGGGGGAGAAGAAGATTCTTCACCCCTTGTCTCTTCCTTTCCTGCAACATCCCTGGGAAGGCAAAAATAGACTGGTCCCTTCGGGCCAGTGGTGGCGATGCGGCAGCCTTCCTGAATTATTCTCCGACTGCTCTGTCCCGTGAGAGTGAGAACCCTCTTTGTCACGGGCTCAAATAGTTTTTCCAGAGAAATATACTGATGGCTCGCGTAAGGCTGATAGATTGTGGAAAGCTGAGCGGTAAACACAAGGACAGGAGATCGGTCCAGGAAGGCATTGGCAACACCGTTAATAAGATTGGTTGCTCCGGGTCCCACCGTAGAAAGACAGACGCCGGGAATTCCTGTGATCTGGCCGGTCACATCGGCCATGAAGGCTGCCGTGGATTCATGCCTCGTAAGAATGAATTCGATCCCAACCCTTCTGCAGGCCTCGATGAGGTCGAGTATTTCTCCTCCGGGCAGGCCGAACATCCTCCGGATTCCCAGGTCTTTCAGCGTATCAGCAATAATCTGAGCACAGGTCGCCATGGTCAATTCTTTCGCACATTGATTTCTTGAAAAACAACTTCCATCAATTTAACAAAATTTCCCTTTTGGAGCAATAGGGTTTTCCCCGAGCGAGGCTGTTTGCCGGATCTCATGGGCCTTTGATCCAGGGCAGAATTTGTGTTACTGAATGATCTGCGCGGGAGAGCGATGCCATTGCTGAAAAGGATTTTGTCATCCTCTGTATGGCCTCACAAAAATTCAATGATCAGGGAGCAGCGGAAAAGTTGAAGAATATCTTCAATATCCTCTACGATCTCAACCCTGACAACATTGCGCACGATAACCTTGGAGGAGTCTACACAGGAGAAACGCCCGAGACGATCCTCAATCACATGAACGATAAGGCCTATATCGGCGTGGCTTTTTCTGAAGAGGAGAAGCTGAAGGAGGCTTTGAGAAGGCTGAAAGAAGCAGATCTGGGTATGTCGGTTGTTGTGAGCGGGAACTTTGGGATCGTTTTCAGAATCCTGTCCGGCCAAGGCCCTGCTGGAAAGGGAAGGGGTTGAGGTCGCTCCCCGCGGAAAGATTAACGTCGGGCTGGGAAGGAGATGAGGAGTCATGCCCATTATCTTGACCAGAAAAGATTTGAGAGAATTGCTGACGATGAAGGAGGTCATTCAGGCTTTAGAAGGGGCGTTTCTCTCCTATTCACGTGGAGAAACGATTGCCCCGGTAAGGCTTGCGATGGAAGTGAAACCTCATAAGGGCACCTCTTTACTCATGCCTTCTTTTCAGGAAAAGCCGGATGGCCTGGGAGTGAAATTGGTATCGGTTTTTCCTGAGAACATCAGGAAGAACCTTCCGACGATTTTCTCTTACTACCTTTTCTGTAATCCTGAAACAGGCGCCCTTCTTGCCCTGATGGATGGAGCTATGCTGACCGGCCTGAGAACGGGCGGAGCATCGGGACTGGCGAGTCGCTATCTCGGGAGAAGGGATTCCAGGGTCCTTGGAGTCTTCGGTGCGGGTGTTCAGGCGGGCTTTCAGCTTGAGGCGATGAAGGTTGTCTTTCCGATGTTGAAAGAGGTTTATGTTTTTGACGCCGATAAGAGCAGAACAGCCGAATTCATGAAGAAACTGCCAAAGGATCCGAAGATCGAAGTGAAAGAAGCAGCGGGTTCAGACGAGGTTGCTGAAAAGGCCGACATAATCGTCACGGCGACAACTTCCAAGACTCCTGTTTTTAAGGGGAAACTCCTGAAACCGGGGACCCATATCAATGCCATTGGCGGATTTACCCCGACGATGCAGGAACTGGATGAAGAGACTGTCATCAAGTCAAAGGTCGTCGTCGACACCTATGAAGGGTGTTTGAGCGAATCCGGAGAACTCCTGATTCCCATGCAGAAGGGAATATTCTCGAAAGAGCAAATCCATAGCGACCTGGCCGGCCTCGTTTCCGGGAAGAAACCAGGACGAGAAAATCCGCAGGAAATTACCTTGTTTAAATCCGTTGGCACCGCCATCGAGGACTTAGCCGCGGCCCGCTTAGCGTATCAGAGGGCCATGGAAAAAGGCGCCGCCCCTTCATTTGAGATCTGAGCGAGTTGATGCGAAAAACCTTTGCTAAATCATGACGGGTTTCATATCTTTGGCTGTAAGATCTTTCATATCGCCATAGACCAAGGGAAGCCTGTGGGGACGTTGGCGCAAGGGGAAATAAGGTTTGACAGGAGATATGGAAAGGTGTAGGTTAGGGGACATGCCGGGACGAGCGAGACTGGATGCCCCGGGGCTTTACGCGATGGGATAGGCCGAGGGATTGAGGGGATTTCCACTTTTCGAAATGAGGAGGACCGGGAGGATTTCCTCAAACGGTTGGGAACCCTCTGTGAGAAGGCGAGATCCTAAATCTGTCATTTCATGAATTCGGTAACATATTCACCGCAGACACAGAGAACGTAAAGAAAGACTTCTGTTTTGTTGGGAGGTGCCGACAAAGCAAAATCCTCTGCCTTCGGGGCGTGTCCCCTCACTCCCCCGTGTTGAGGTCGACTTTTGCCGCCCTGTTTAGACCGGCTAAAGCCTCTACTCCCATGTGTCAGTGAGGTATCACTTCGGGGCAAAAAAACTGATTAGAGATTGATGCTATGAAACAAGCGCCGGACCGGAAAGTTCGAGAAGAAGCCCTGAACACGGCTCAAAGCTTCATCCTCGAAGCGCCTGCAGGCTCGGGAAAGACGGCCCTGCTCACCGCCCGATACCTGGCCCTCCTCGCCCGGGTTTCCCATCCCCGACAGATTCTGGCTGTCACCTTTACCCGAAAGGCCGCGGCAGAGATGTCGACCAGGATCATGCAGGTGTTGAAGCAGGCCCGGCTGAAAGAAAGTCCATCGCCTGAAAGTCCCTGGGAGTCCCTCCTTTTTTCTTTAGGTGAAAAGGTCCTCAAAAAACATCAGGCCCATCCCGCGAGCCTGTTTAATCCGGAATCGCTTCAGGTTGGAACCTTTCACGGCTTCTGCGCGTCTGTGGTGAGGGATTGGCCTCTGGAGGCTGAGATTCCCCCGGGCCTGGGTGTTCTGGAGGATATTGACCAGGAGGCCATCCTTGAGAGAGCCGTGGATCAATATGTGGGGGACCTGCTCTCTGAAAAGGCCTCGGGTGAGGAGGTGGATGCCTACAAGCGTCGCCTTGCATCGATAAACAACAATCCCGATGCCCTCTCAGCGCAGCTTCTGGGCCTCCTGAGAAGGCGGGATCGCTTGAAGGACGTCCTCAAAATCTTTGCTCCCGGAAGAGACGTAAAATCCCTTGCAAAAAGATTGGACCAACGCCTCGAAGGCTATGGTGATCTCTATCTCTCAAAGCTACGGGAATACTTTCGGGGATGCGAAGAAGAGTGGAAGCTCCTGAAAAGGGTTTTGGCGGATGGCAAATCAACGATCGGAGAAATGCTTGCAGGAAGCATTCCCGGAATGGGTCTGGCCAGCATTCCCCGGTGGAAAGAGGTAGCGGAGGTCTTTCTTACGAAAAGCGGGACCCCCCGCAGGCAATTCGGGCCCAGGAATGGATTTCCGGGCGACTTCTCAAGGAAGCCTTCTGCGGAATTTATCAAGAACCTTCCTCTGGAGATTGCGGACCTTTTGGCGTTTGTTGCCGGCTGGCCTGATCCGGAAGAAGATAACGTAGGGCTGACCGCGTTAACGGATATCCTCATCCTCATTGCTGGTGCAACAAAGAGACTTCAGGACCTCATCCGGGCACGAGGACTCGATTACCTGGAGCTGGAAATGGCAGCGATGAGGGCGTTGAGCAAGCCTGACCATCCGAGCGAAAGCCTCCTCTTCTACCATGAGCACTTAAGGCACATTCTGGTGGATGAGGCCCAGGACTTAAACGATGTCCAGGCAGAAATTCTCGGGAAGTTGACAGAAGGGTGGGAGCCCGGGGACGGCAGGACCGTGTTTATGGTGGGAGACCCAAAGCAATCGATCTACCGCTTCCGCCGCGCCGAGGTGAGTCTGTTCTACGAACTGAAGGAAAGGGGCCTCCATCGGGAAGGCGAATCGCCACTTCCCCTGAAACCCCTTCTCCTTTCAGCAAACTTCAGGTCGCGCCCCCATCTCATTGATTTCGCCAACAGCCTGTTTGAAAAGGTGATGGCTTTTCCGAAGAGAGCGTATGACGAAGTGGGGTTTGCACCGTCTATCAACGCCAGGGAGAAGGCGGATTATAGGGTTCCCGTGATCGCTGCGATCTTCCATGACGAGGGGGAGGCGACGGAGAATGGTCCTGGTCCCCTTGAGCGGGAAGCTCAGTGGGTAGCTGCCTCTGTCGCAAAGCTCCATGCTGAAAAGCGGGATGAAACCATCGCCATTTTGATCCCTGTTCGCACCCACCTCGCTACTTTCGTGAAAACGCTGACAGAGGCCGGCGTTGCGCTCTGTCTTACGGAAGGAGAGCCTTTAGGTGAGAGGCCAGAGGTCCGTCACCTCTTGAATCTCATGACCGCTATGGTTCGACCCTATGATGACGTGGCATGGGCTGGGGCATTGAGAGCACCGTGGTTTCACGTTCCCAACCAGGCGCTCCTCGAACTTGCCTCAGGTGAAGGACCGTGGTCGAGGAGAATCCTTTCGGGAAGGGAGAGATGTCCGGGACTGGTACGATTTTGTGAAGCTGTTGCAGAAGCCGGGAAGATGTTCGGCAGAGAACCCTATGCTTCTACGCTCGGAAGGCTCTGGGAAGATCTGGATGGGCCGAATTTAACGGCCACCCGCTACGGAGCCGCAGGGGTCTCAAATGCGAGGGCCTTTTTCGATTTACTCGACTCCTGCTCCGGACTGTTAGGCGAGGAGGCCCTGCTTAAACTGATTCGGCTCCTCGAGTCTGCTTATACTCCCCCGGACCCAAGAGGAGCTTTTTCGAAAGTCCACATGATGACCATTCACAGGGCTAAAGGGCTCGAATTTGACCACGTGTTTTGCGTGAATCTGAGCTATAACCCGTTAAGCGGAGGCAGGGGCGAGGAGCCGGCTTACCGGATGGGTCGCCTTCCGGGTGAAGAGAAGCATTTTCTCGCTGCTGCTCAAGCAGACCGTCGAACGGGAAAGGATAACCTCGCATACTATCTTTTGAAAGACCTTGACAGGCAAAGAACCCTTGCCGAGGCCCGACGGCTATTTTACGTAGCTGCGACCAGGGCGAAAGAGAGTCTGACGCTCACGGGTATCGGCAAACTCCCGAAAAATGTTGATGAACGATCTTCTTTTAAAACTCCTCTCTCTGCATTGCTCGCTATCCTGTCGAAGGGTGACGCACTGACCCCCCATTTTGGACTGCTTGAGAACCCCGAACCTCCTGGGGGTTTCCAGATTGAAGTGGAGAGACCGGCTCTCACCTTGACTCCACCTCCCTTCCAGGCTGAGCCGCTGCCTTACCGCATTGAGAGCCCGTCCAAGGTCGAGGACGAAACGTTGCAGGCCGCTCCCCCGGGCTCAGAGGAAGAAGACGATTATGCCCGGGCCCGGGGCCTGGTGATCCACCGCCTTCTGGAAACGCTCTGCAGGAGGCGGCCTCTTCCGGATCTTCAAGCCGTCGCTCTTGCTCTTTCGGCAGAAGGAATGCCTTTGGATGAAGCGAAGGAGATGGCTCCCGATGTTTTGAAAGAGGCTTCGAGAGCCTGGGATCTCGACGAGTTCCAAGCCCTTCGCCAGAGCGCTGTCGAGATCTATCCCGAATGGGCTCTTGAAGATTTTGACGGGGAAGGTACTCTTCGCGTTGGTCGTTTTGATCTTCTCTTAAGGCGGGAAAGGGACCGGGTGATTCTCGACTACAAAACAGGACAGCCGGGAAGCGATGTGGGCGCCTGGGTGAGCGCTCAATTAAGCCACTACCGCTCTCAGCTCAAAGCTTATGTACAAATGGTAGCAAAGGCCCTGGATGTTCCTGAAGAAAAGATTGAATGGGGTATCCTTTTTACAGCCCTTCCTCGGTTAGTCTACTCAGCAGGTTAGCGGGTTATTGGATTCAACTCATTAAACTCAAGCAACTCAATCAACCCGCAACAGATTTGGCAAAGGGAGGTTGGGAGGGATCGCGTTACACAGACCTATGCCAGAGGAGACGGATACTGTTTTCGAGGACTTTCAGGTGGGTGGACGCCGGAGCATGATTCGGGCATCGGCGATGACACATCGGGTGGATGAACAGATCACCGGGTTGAGGTCGATCGATTCGATTTCATTCTCAAGGTCCATGACCAGGCTGGAAAAGGATAAAAGAAGCCTGCTCAATTCCTTGAAATTGATCGGTTCTGATCCCCGGTATCCCTCGAGAAGCCTGTGAGCCTTGAGGCATCGGGTCATCGATTCAATATCCGTCTCCCTGAGGGGAGCCATCTTCAGTGTGACGTCCTGGTAGATCTCCACTCCTGTTCCACCGATTCCGAGAAGGATCACCGGTCCGAACTGGTGGTCCACCTTTGCACCAGCGATCAGCTCCACCCCTTCGAGCATCTCTTCAACCAGCATACCGATAAAACCATCGATTCGGCTGAACCGGTCGAAGGTCTCGCTCAATTTCGCACGGCTGTCGACGCCAACCGCCACTCCCCCCAGGTCCGATTTGTGAATTACCCTGGAAGAGACCACCTTACAGACAACCGGATAGCCGATCTCCTCTGAGAATCGAATTGCATCTTCGATTCGGGAAGCCCAGGCGAACCGGGGAACGTCCATGCCAGCAAGGGTAAAGAGGCGTTTCGCTTCGGGCTCCCGTACCCAGCCTGGATCTTTCGAAGCGGAAAGGATATCCCGGATCTCTCCTGTCAGCATGGTTGGTGTCTCCTCAGAGCTTCTGCCATCAAAACCACCTCTTCGATGGAATGCGCCACAGGGACCTGGTTGAGTTGAAAACCCTCAATCAGCATTCGATATCTTTCCACATGAGGAACATAGGCAATCAGGGGTTTCCCTTCACGATGAGCAAGAAGACTCAACCGGGCTCCCAGATCGGAAGTGATTCCGGGGGTATAGGGAAGAAGAAGCATCAAGATGCATTCAATGTCAGGCTTCCGGATGAGGAATTTGGCTGCGGCGACAAAGTCATCATCCACGGCGCTCCCGGTAAGGTCGATGGGATTATTCAAGGAGGCAATGGCCCGGGCACTGGGCGAAATCTTTTCCCTGATCTCATCCTGCTCCCTGCCGGCAAGGGGTGGAACTGAAAGGCCGTGAGAGAGACAGGCGTCGACGGCCATGGCCCCGTGTCCTCCACTGCCGCTGACGATCCCAATCCTCCCTTCGATCGACCTTGGATAACAGCTCAACGACTCGCAGAAAGAGACCAGTTCAGATTCATCTTTCGCCTCGACGACACCGAACTGGGAAAGAACGGCAGAGAAGGTCTTATAATCCCCTGCCATCGAGGCAGTATGACTGGAGATGGCACGGGTCCCCCCGGGGGTTTTGCCCGATTTCAAAACGATAACAGGTTTCGCGCATTCCCGGGCAGCGAGGACGAACTCCCGGCCTTCGTTTTTGCCAAACCCCTCAACATAAAAGGCGATCACCCCGGTTTCAGGGTCGCCGGCAAAATAACTCAGCAGTTCTATCTCCCGGATCAAGGCTTTGTTCCCGATGCTCACGCCCATGGAAAGGCCAACCCCTTCTCCGACAAACTTGACCATCTGATCGACCAGGATCCCTCCGCTCTGGCTGACCAGCGCCACCTTCCCTTTTTCCGGCCGCACGATTCGTTCGCTGGGGATGAAGAAGGTATCGACATAGGGTGCCGAATAGATGCCAAGACAGTTGGGCCCGATGAAAGGGAAATGGGCCTCCTTGGCGATCGCGACAAGGCGGTCCTGGAGATCCTTCCGCCCCACCTCGGCAAATCCTCCGGAGATCACGACGGCTGCACCGACACCGCCTTCGATACATCCGGTCATAATGTCCGCGACAAATTCGGCCCGGGCAACGATGACAGCCAGATCGATCTTCCTGGGAATATCGCCGATCCGCTGATAAACGGTCTCCCCCTGGAGGGTTCCCCCCCGTTTGTTGACCGGGAAGACCTTCACCTGATGGCGAAGGTTGTTTTTGTTGTAGATGACATTGGCTGGGTGCCTATCATTGGTCAGAGAAACACCGATCACAGCCAGCGTCTCAGGTTTAAAGAGGGCCCTGAAATCCATCCTGAATCCCCCTGCCCTTCAAACAGCTTGGCTCGTTGCTAAACGGAAAATATTTCCTGGGGCGTCTTATGCAGACATGGACTGACTCCTGACTCCGTGATGAGGTAATTATCGCAGACCCATACCCAGACCCTGTCTGAACCCACCGTGGGATGGACCGTAATGTTCATCCGGGCCTTGAGCTTCATCTTCTCATCGTCACGAATCAAAGGCCTTTCGACAAGGTCGTATCCCTGGCCATGAGCATAAGCCCTTGTCTCGGGGAGAAAATCTTTCTTCGTCAGGAGTTCATTGTTGACCCGCCAGATCGCTCCAGGCTCTGCTCCTGGCCGGATCAGCCTTAAAGTTGCCTGCTGCAACTGCCTTGCCTCCTCATGGGCGTCTTTCAATTCAGAGGGCACCTTTCCGACGATGAAGATCCTTCCAATCTCCGCGTACATGCCTCCAGGGCCATTGACTTCGACCAGGAGAGAGAACTGTTCTCCTTCCCTTACCATTCGATTCTGAAAATGGCGTTTCCGGATGGGAACGGGTTGCCCGATGGGGCCGGACCCACCGAGGACGAGTTGTTCCTCGCTGCCCAGTTCGGTTGTGTGACGGATGATGTCCGCAAGGATTTCAAAGTCCTTTCTGCCGGGTCGAATTGCTTTCTTGGCATACTCAATTGCCTTATCCTCAAGGGCAGCGGTCTTTCTGATCAGGTTTATCTCTTCATCGCTCTTGATCGCCTTGATCTGGTCTACAAGGTCCGCTGCATCCACGAAGTTCGATTCGGGGAGATTCTTAAGGAGGTACTCATAAAAGGCTGCGGACATCGTTCCTTTTCCAACGATGCCGATCTTTGCCTTCTTCTTGCTTCCGAGTATTTCCGCCGCAAGCTCAGCCTCATACGTATTGGTAAAGTAGGCAGGCCGGAAGAATGGAGCGGTGAGCCTCCTCTTTACTCCCCTCAGTGTCCACGCAGGGGGGCCCATATCTCCCGGCGGCTTGCCGCCGTGAGTGATGGTCGTCATCTCATCGTCCACAGGAAAAATCACCGTGTGAGCCTGGGCGTTTCGGGCAGGGACATCGGTAAACCACTTGACGTAACCTCCCAGCCATTCGTTGTCATTCTGCATCACAAGAAAATCGATACCCTCTTCTTCCATCCTCTTCCGGACCGCTCTCCACCGTCTTTGCAGCTCCTGGTCCGATATGGATTCGGTCAATATCTCTCTCTCATCTTCCATTCAAATCCCCTCTGATGACTAGATCGTGGATGGTGGATTGGAGGACTTTACCTGCCCCGTGTAACGGGGGTCGTCCTATTTTCACAGGCTAAAGCCTCGATTCCACGTGTAAGTGAGGAGATACCGTCCCGGTCATTTTGAACCGCGATTGCGAGCGTTTCCTTCATTCCTTGAATTGATCATATTGCTGGCGCTTCTTCTTGAAATAAGGAAAGAGATTTGACAGAAGGAGAAGCAAGGCAAATCCTAAAGCAATGGCTGAAATGGGACGGGAGAAAAAGATCAGAAAGCTCCCTCCCGAAATGAGGAGTGATTGACGAAGGGCATTTTCAAGCATGGGGCCCAGAACGTAGGCCAGGATAAGTGGAGCGCCCTCATAGCCAAATTTCCTCATGATCCAACCGACCACCCCGAAAAGCAGCATCACGTACAGATCGAAAGTGACGTTGTTGATGCTATAGGCGCCGATGAGGCAGAAAAGGAGGATCAGCGGGAAAAGGATCTTGTAAGGGATCTCGAGGACCTTGACCCACATGCCGATCAAAGGGAGGTTGAGAACCAGGAGCAGTGCGTTTCCCAGATATAAACTTGCGACCAGGCCCCAGAAAAGGTCAGGATGCTGCTTGATCAGAAGGGGACCCGGTTGGATCCCGTGAATGATCAGCGCTGAGAAAAAGATGGCCATGATCGGATTAGGAGGAATTCCAAGGGAGAGCAGTGGAATCAATGAGCCCCCGGCAGCCGCATTGTTCGCCGACTCCGGACCGGCCACGCCTTCTATTGCGCCTTTGCCAAACCTTTCCGGGTCCTTGGCAACCTTTTTTTCAACCGCATAGGCGACAAAGGTGGCAATGACAGCCCCTCCGCCCGGGAGAATTCCCAGGAGAAATCCGATAAACGACCCCCTGACAATGGCCCACTTTGCCTCCACCCAATCCTTCAAAGACGGCCACAGATTTCTCACCCGGGTCTTAAAAACCTCCCTCTGCAGGCTTCCCTCCAGGTTTTGGAGGATTTCCGATATCCCGAAGAGGCCCATCACGAGGGGAATGATTCCCACCCCGTCTGTGAGTTCATTGATCCCGAAGGTGAAGCGCGGAAGGCCGGTAATCACATCGAGGCCGATGCTCCCGAGAATAAGGCCCACCAGGGCCATCATGATCGCCTTTAGCACAGAGCCCTGGGCCAGGTAGGTCACGATGAGCAGGCCTGCGCACATCAGCGCAAAATACTCAGGAGGGCCGAAGCTCAGGGCGGCATGGGCGAGCGGAAGGGCCACGAGCATCAACCCGACGTTGGCGATCGTGCCCGCGATAAAGGAGCCCCATGCGGCAATTCCCAGTGCAGGGCCTGCCCGTCCCTGACGGGCCATCTGATACCCATCGAGGCAGGTAATGACGGAGGAAGCTTCCCCCGGGATATTGACTAAGATAGAGGTGGTCGACCCTCCATACTGCACGCCATAATAAATGCCCGCCAGCAGGATAATCGTAGATGTCGGCGAAAACTTGAACGTTGCTGGAAGGAGGAGGGCCATGGCCCCTGCAGGGCCGATGCCGGGAAGGACCCCTACCAGCGTCCCCACCAGGACGCCGATGCCGCAGAAGAGAATGTTGATGGGTTGAAACGTGACCTGAAAACCGTAAAGGATGCTATCCAGAAATCCCACGGCTTACCCTCAAAACCCGAAGAGACCATCCGGGAACTGGCAATTGAGCCACTTGGAAAAGATGAGATAGGTCATCACCGTGCTCAGAAAAGAAGAGACGAAGACCCACCCGATCTTCTTTTTTTCCAATACCCAGAAAAGGAACGTCATCAAAATGAAGGTGCTGATGAGGTACCCCAGGGTGGGCATGAAAACGGAGTAGAGGCCAAGGGCAATGAGAACGAAGACGATTCTCTGCCATAATGTTTCGCCGAGGAGCGATTCACGCTGAGCATCTTCCTTCCGAATGGATGCCTGAACGAACAGGACAAGGGCGAGGATTCCAAGTAGTCCTGAAGCACCGAAGGTCAAGAAACCCCTGCCAGGGTTATGTAATGTCCCGATCCCAAGGCGAATCGATTCGACGAAGACGGCGAGAGAGAGGAGGAGCCAGAACCCGCTGCTTATCCGATCGTAAGTCTTCATTATTTTTCTTTGGTAATGCCGAGTTTCCTGACCATGATTGCAAAGCGGTTATACGCGTCGTCGAGATATTTCTTCAAATCCTGGGAGTTTCGGTAGGTAACGTCGAATTCCATGCCGGCGATCGTGCTGATGAATTCCGGATCATCCATCCCCTTGTGAAAAGCCTCGTCCAGCTTCTTGATAGCCAGAGCGGGCGTCCCCTTCGGGGCGGCAATCATAAACACGGTCTCATTGATGAAATCGTATCCCAGTTCCCTCATCGTGGGTACATTGGGGAAGCTCTTCATCCGCCTTTCACCATGGGTGACCAGGAGACGGAGCGATCCCTCCTTCACATGGGGAAGCCACTCGGTACTGTCTGACATGGCGGTGACGTGACCGCCCAGCACAGCGGCGAGGCCCGGTGCCCCTCCAGCATAGGGGACATGGGTCCATTGAATCTTCTCCTTGTCCGCAACGAACTCCATCGCCATGTGCATGGGCGAACCCACGCCCGACGTGGCGTAGTTGGCTTTTCCGGGGTTCTTCCTTGCATATTCCACCAGGTCCTTCAGAGTCTTAAAGGGGGAATCAGACTTTACCACCACCCCGGATTGCACGGACGCAAAGTGCATGATCGGTATAAAATCTTCAGGGCTGTAAGGGACGGAACGGAGTTGGGGAAGCCTGATGATCCCTGTGCTGGTGCAGCTTGTGATGTCATAGCCGTCGGGCCTTTTCTTCGCAACCTGGCCAAGGGCAACGGAGCCCGCTCCGCCTCCGACATTTGAAACCACCAGGGGCTGCCCGAGGAATTTCTCGGCCTTGACCGCAAGGATCCGGGTGCTCGCGTCCAGCGTTCCCCCCGGGGCAAAGGTCACGATGAGGTTGACGGGTTTTGTCGGATACTGTTGGGCAGATGCGAAGACAGGCACCAAGATGAGCAGGAGACCACAACAAAAGATTGTTAAGCAGTTCGATTTCATAGCAGTCCTCCTTTGTGAAGTTAGCTGGTTTATAATATTTCTCCTTTTTTCTGTCAAGCCGATTGCCCCCCGGGAGTAACCCTTCAGAACGTGTGAAAAAATTGGCTTTCACGTGTCTGGGCCCGGAAGGACGGGTGGATTTCCGAATCTTTAGAATGCGCGCATTTAGATTCCGGGTCATCGTCCATGGTGATAAACACATGTGATTAAGCGGGCTTGGAACATGGTGCTTCGATTTTAAAGGTGGCGCTCTAAAGCTTCTCCAACCCACCCGTCCTTCCGGTTTGACACATGGAGTTGAATTTTTTCACACCTTCTCAGTGACACGTGGGAGTCGAGGCTTCAGCCGGTCAAAATAGGGCGACTAAAGTCACCCACTCCACCGGAGACTGAGGGGATTCCTCCGGGATTTCCTGGCATTTCTTTGCAGGGGTCCCCCTATTTCTTTTCGATTTGTCTCGGGATTTTAAGCTCAAGGATCATCTTCCCGATGCGCGCATAGGCCTCTTCAAGATACTTCTTCGTCTCCTCGGAGTTGCGGTAAGTGATCTCGATCTCCAAATTGTTCATTGCATGGATGAACTCCGGATCCCCCATTGCCCTGTGAAATGCATCGTCCAGTTTTTTTACCATCGGGGCAGGGGTGCCTTTTGGAGCGGCGACCATGAAAACCGTCTCGTTGATGAAATCGTATCCCAGTTCCCGGAAGGTGGGGACGTCTGGGAAACTCCTCATCCGCCTCTCACCGTGGGTTGCCAGAAGCCTTACCGCTCCCGCCCTGATCTGCGCGATCCATTCCGTACTTCCTGATTGAGCGGTCACGTGCCCTCCCATTAAAGCCGTCAGCGCAGGCATACTCCCCGGATAAGGTACGTGAGTCCATTCAATCCCCTCCTGCTTGGCAACGTACTCCATGGCGAGATGCATCGGGGAGCCCACCCCTGTTGAGCTATAGGTCACCTTTCCGGGATTCTTCTTTGCATATTCCACCAGATCCGTGAATGTCTTGAAAGGGGAATCCGTTCTCACCACAACACCTGTTTGGGGGGCGCCGAAATGCATGACGGGGACAAAATCTTCAAGCCTGTAGGGAACGGCCCTGAACTGGGGTATTCTCACCAGGCCCGTGCTGGTACACCCCGCCAGGTAGTAGCCATCGGATCTTTCCTTTGCAACGATCCCCAGCGCAACCGAGCCTCCCCCTCCACCGTTGTTTGTGATGATAAAGGGCTGGCCCAAACTCTTTTCAGCTTTGCTTGCAAGAACCCGGGTGGAGACATCCATCGTCCCCCCTGGAGCGAATCCAACCAGGACATTGATGGGTTTCGTGGGATACTGTTCGGCCGCAACCGACAGACCAGGCACACACACAAGAAGAAACACCATGAGAATGACCGCCTTTCCAATCTCCCCACCTCTCTTTTTCATAAGAACCTCCTTTCAAGATCATCAAAAAAATCCGAAGCACGAAATCCGAAATTCGAAGATTTGTAAGAATTTAGGCGCTTAGGGCATCCATATCGACAAAAAATTGTCGATATGGGGTCATGGATCTCCAAACGTAGGGGAGGCGGCTCGCCTGCCATTTCTGGTCGGCGGGGACGCCGA
>Ga0315282_10002960_pt1 | contig 30806 bp, 26 predicted proteins | sample YL17G07_20_MG_FD_203693 | JGI IMG/M metagenome (GOLD analysis project Ga0315282, IMG submission 203693) | Sediment microbial communities from Yellowstone Lake, YNP, Wyoming, USA - YL17G07_20 | ecosystem: Environmental > Aquatic > Freshwater > Lake > Sediment | place: USA: Wyoming | collected... | reverse complement strand
CCTCGCGCAGCCGTTGCAAATCCTCGCACCGCTCTCCACCGGCCAGCCACAAGGCCATCAGACTCTCCACCATCTGCGACGCGCTCAGTCCCCGTGCCCGCTCCTTCAGCCGGACCTCCTCGTCCACCACCTGCGCCGCTCCGCTCGCCCGAAACAGTTCGATGGCCAGCGGCACCCCGGCGTGCGCCGTCAGCAAGGCCTCGTCCACTTGGGTGTCGATCTCGAAAGGCAACGGCGTGAAATCGCTGACTGGGCTTTCTCTCTTCTTCGGCATCTCGTCCTCCTGGCGTTTCACCCATTGGGTGCAGCCATCGCCAGACCGTGTCAACCAAAAAACACCGCCCTACCTCACTTCCCAAGCTTTCTAACCTTTATCCTTTACCCATAGACGGAAATTAGGGCCCTCGTCCTTGGCTTTTCAATTTTCAAGTGGTATCGTACGACTGGTTGTTCCGTTCGCGGGCCCCGCCGCCGGGCTTGGCCCGGGTCGTCGTGCGTTCCGTGCGAGCCGGCGCCTTGCTTTTTTCGAACAGGAAGCAAGGCCGCGTCTGCCTCTGTGGCCCATCATCCGAAGGAGGACCAAGATGCCGCATTCCATTTTGGACCGAGACGCCTTTCCGTTGGACGAGATGTCCAGTCAGGACTCCTGGCGCATTTTTCGCATCATGGCGGAATTTGTGGAAGGGTTCGAGATGCTGGGCCAGGTGGGGCCGGCCGTGACCATCTTTGGTTCGTCGCGGGTTCGGCCCGGTGAGCCGGTGTACGAGCAGACAGTGGCTCTGGCCCGAGGGTTGGCCGAGGCCGGGTACGCGGTCATATCCGGTGGAGGTCCGGGCGTGATGGAGGCGGCCAACAAGGGTGCGGCCGAAGGCGGGGGCATCAGCATCGGGCTCAACATCCAACTGCCTTTCGAGCAGAAGCCGAACCCATACTCGAATTTGAAGCTGGAATACCATTATTTTTTTGTGCGCAAGGTCATGTTCGTCAAGTACGCCATGGCCTATGTGATTCTGCCCGGTGGGTTCGGCACCATGGATGAATTCTTCGAGGCGATCACCCTGATTCAAACCCACCGGGTCCGGCCGTTTCCGGTCATCCTGATGAACTCCGAGTACTGGCAGGGGCTGCTGGACTGGATTCAAAATCAGGTATTGGCCGGAGGGAAGATTTCTCCAGAGGACAGGGAGATTTTTCAGGTGATCGACGATCCGGAGACGGTGGTCAAGACGATCAAGCGGACGGTGGTGCTGTAACGTGGGCGAGACGCATCGCGGCCGAGCTTTGTTCCGCCAAAAAGAGACATGGAACCGGCGTCGGTCCACAGGGTCCAGGGTCGGTCGGGACGAGACATGAGGGTGAGCCGGCCCAGCTACGCCTGCCTCCTGGCAGCTTTTTTCGTGTTAGTTCTGCTCCGGCCGGAATCGCCAGCCGCAGCGGTCGGGCCGGGCTGGGCGGGTCAGGTGCAGGCCTTGGTCGGCAATGGCGCGGCCATGGTGGTCGATGCCGACGGCCGGCCGATTCTGGCCATACACCCGGACCGACCGCTGGTCCCGGCTTCCATCCTGAAGATTGCCACCGTCTTCGCCGCGCTGGAAACTCTCGGCCCAACATACCGATTTTCCACAGAATTTTATACCGAGCCCGGCCAGGACCTGTACGTCGTCGGCCGCGGCGACCCCTACCTGGTTTCCGAGGAGCTGGCCTATATCGCGGACCAGCTTCGGGCCGCGGGGCTCACCTCGGTCCAGGACCTCTGCCTGGATGCCGGCTTCTTTTCGCCCGGCCTGGAGCTGAATGGGACCGTTCACAGCCTGAACCCATATGACGCCTATAACGGGGCCCTGTGCGTCAATTTCAATACCATTTTCGTACGCATCGACCCAGAAGGCCGGGTCGCTTCGGCCGAGCCGCAAACACCCCTGACCGACCTGACCCGCCGCCTGGCCAGGAAAAGCGGGCTCTCCGGCGAGGTCCGGCTGAACCTGGCCGACTCGCCTGACACGGCCCTGCTCCAGGCCGGCGACCTGATCCGTGTGTTTCTTACCCAGGCCGGCATCCAGGTGACCGGCCGGGTGCGACCGGCCGCGGTCGATCGCACGCAGGCCACACTTCTCTACCACCACCGGTCCCGGCAGGACCTGGCTTGGCTTTCTCGACAACTTCTTAAGTATTCCAACAATTTCATGACCAACCAGGTCTTCCTGACCATGGGCGCGGAGCGGTTTGGACCGCCGGCCGACGCGGCAAAAGCCAGGCGCGCCGTGGCCGACGCCCTCGAGTCCGCAGGCCTGCCTCGGCTTTATCTCGAGGAAGGCTCGGGCCTGTCCCGCCGCACCCGGCTGACCGCGTCGCAGATGGCCGCCGTGCTGCACCATTTTCGTCCCTACCACCTGCTTCTGGGGTCCGAGAACGGCGCCTGGTACAAGACCGGCACCATGAGCGACGTCCAGTCCATGGCGGGTTATTTTTCCGGAAAAGACGGACGGCTCTTTGCTTTTGTCATCATGTTGGAGGGTCCTGGAGCCAGGCCGGGTGTGCGCCGTCGGATTCTAGACCTGCTCAAGGAAAACCTTGGCTAAGGCATGAGCGAAGGCTATAACCTGTTTGAGGTGAAGCTAAGCCCCCTTCTTAGATTTAAGCTATTGGAATCGCTACAAATAAAAAAATTTTTCCGCCCGCGATCTAAAATGATTAAAGTTTTTCCCGTTTTCGCCCGATAGAAGATTAACGGGCAGGAATATTCCTAGCCTGCCTTTTTCTTTTTTATAGGGGGTGCCACTTTGGCCGCCTTGCCGGCAAACTAGGACGGGGAAATTACGCCCGCTTTGCCCACGGATTTCGAGGCGAACCAAGAGCTCCGCCCGGCGGCTTCTAGAGGAAGAAAAGGAGAAACCTATGACCGAGACAGTCGTGCTAGACCCGGCCCTGGACCCGGCTCGGCAGCAGCAGATCCAGGAGGAGCAGCGGATCGAGGCCCAGGCCTGCCGGGATGCGGAGGCGCGCCGGGCCAGGGATGAGGAAGTGGCCCGGCAGCAGGCCGAGGCCCGGGCCGAAGAGGCCCGGCAGGCCGAGGAGGGGCGCGGCAGCGTCATCGATGAGGTCGTTTGAACCCGACGAGGACCTGGTTTCCCAGGCCTATCGGCCGGCGGCGGCATCTGTCCGGGAGGCGGTCGCCGGTCGTTCGGCCGGCCGGTGAGGAAGGCCCAGGAGGCCTCCGCCGGCGCCCGGCACGCTCCGGCCGAGTCCCCACTTCGAGGTGGGCCTGTTTGTTAAGCAGGGTTGCGCTGTTTCACGGGTCGTCCTTTCATCGCCAGGTTTCATTTGGCCCGCGAGGTCTCCCAGGTGGGGGAGGTCTGCGGGCCTGTCTTTTTCGGCCTGGGGCCTGAAAAGAAAGAAACCGCGGCCATGCCGCGCCTCGGATTCCCGCTTGGGTCTGTCCTGTTACATTTTTCTTGCACACCGGTCCGGTTTTATGTTAAAGAAGAGAAAAATTCCTGCGAAGCGGTTTCATGAGGGAGAGCATGCGGCACCTGTGGTGGATTCCTGTTGTATTGATTTTCTTCACCTCCTGCGCGACCTTTGAGCAGATTTCATCGCCAACTCCCTCTCAGCCGACCTCCTCTTCGGCTTCGGCCGCCATACGCAAAACCCCGGGTAAACCTCAGGCCACCATGGAGATCGAACCACCGGTTCTCTCCCTCGAGGAAAAACAAAGACCCCCGGTCCTCTTTCTTCCCCCGAATATAGACAACAGCCGTCCCATGGCTACTTACGATCTGCCGGTCACCGTCAACCCGCCGGTCCAGGAATGGATCGCGTATTTCACCGGCCCGGGCCGGAAGGCCTTTGGCCGGGGCCTGGAACGGTCCACCATCTACCTGCCCATGATCCGCCAGGTCTTCACCGAGAACGATCTGCCCCTGGACCTGGCCTATCTGTCCCTGATCGAGAGCAATTTCGTGGTGGATGCCATCTCGAGGGCCCGCGCCGTGGGTTTGTGGCAATTCATGCCCCATACTGCGCGGCGATACGGCCTGAACATCAACTCCTGGGTCGATGAGCGCTGCCATCCAGAGAAAGCGACCCGGGCCGCGGCCGCCTACCTCAAAGACCTCCACGCCATGTTCGGGCGCTGGAATCTGGCCCTGGCCGCTTACAATGCCGGAGAGGGCAAGATTCAACGGGTGCTGCAAAAATTCCAGGCCTTCCGCTTCCGGGATATCGCCGACAAGCAGTACCTCCATCAGGAAACACGTGATTTTGTTCCAAAATTTCTAGCAGCCCTGATTCTGGCGAAAAATCCCTCCGAATACGGATTCGACGACATAATCTATCGGGAGCCGCCGGCCGTGGAAACGGTTTCCGTTCCCAAGCCTGCCAAGCTGTCGGTCCTGGCGCGGCTGTGTGGGACGAGCACGGAGGTGATCCGCCAGCTCAACCCGCACTTGAAGCAGGGGACTACGCCGCTTCGGGAAACGGACTTTGAGCTGCGCGTGCCCCAGGGAACCGGGGAGCGCTTTCTGGCCGAGTATGCGCGCAGCAATCCGGCCGAGCTGGCGCCGGGCTTTACCCATAAGGTCGCCCGCAAGGAGACTCTGAAGTCGATTGCCCGACGCTATAAGGTGAGCGTGGACGATCTCATGGCCTTCAACGACTTGGGTTCCTCCCGTGTCCGCCCGGGTCAGACGCTTCTCGTGCCGGGGGCTGATGTGGCGCGTCCGGTGCAGGCGGAAGCGACGAGTCCGGTGCAGACGGCGAGCCGCAAGGGCGCGGTTGCTTCGCGCGGTGGGATCGGCCGGGTCTATTATGTGGTGCGGTCCGGGGACACGCCCTTTGGGATTGCCCGCCGGAACAACCTGAAGTGGCAGGACATCGCCTCCTGGAACGACATCCAGGACGTCCACCAGCTCAAGGCCGGTCGGAAGATCGTGCTCTACGTCGCTCAGGCGAGGACGGCCACCGCGTCGGCTGAGCCGCAGCCAGCCTCAAAGAAACGCCGCGCCGTCGCGTCCGCGCCTACCCGCACTCTGTCCCCGGCCCAGGCCGACATTCAGACCGTCTCGTACAAAGTGCGCACCGGCGACACCCTCTGGAACATCTCGCGGCGGTTTAACATGGAACCGCGCGAGATCCGGACCCTCAACAACCTCAAGGGCAATCGGATCCACCCCGGCGACGTGCTGACCCTGCGCACCGAGCGGCTGTAACTCCATTCCTAAATCGAGCGTTCACTTGGTCGGCCGCGCCGCGCGGCTTCGAGCATACCCCTATACGGTCTCGTCGCCGCTCGCCTGCCTTCGCATTTCCATCTTGATTCAGAAATGGAATAAGTCGGTCTGAGATCATTAGCCGGAGTTTTGTAGCGGTTTCGTCATTCAGGCCGGTTCCGGGCTGACCTGGGCGGCCTCTAGGGCCTCAAGCCGAAGGGCCACCTTTTCCCAGGCAGCGGTCGCTTTCTCGTTTTCATCCCTCAAGCGGCGATATTCCCGGTCAAGCTCCCGGAACCGATCCACGTCCTGGTAGGTTTCGGGCAAGGCCAGGTCGGCCGTGACCTCGTCCAGCCTTTTCCCCAACTCGGCCAGCCGTGACTCCAGCCGCGCAAGTTCCTCCATCAGCGGCGCCTTGAGGCGGTAGAGTTCCTGCCGCTGAACGGCCTCGGCTCTCTTTTTGGCCTGCATCTCGGCCCGGCTCCGCCTGCCAGAGGACTCATCGACTGAGGGGAGCCGTTCGGGTAGGGCCTGTCCGTCCGTGGCCAGCCGGTCCTGCCACACATTCTGGAAGTCATCGAAATTGCCGGGAAAGATTTCTATCTGGCCCTGCCAGATCACGGCCGTTTTATTGGCCACGGCGTTGATGAACTGCCGGTCGTGGCTGATGAGGCCCAGGCTGCCGCTGTAACTTTTGAGGGCGCTTTCCAACATCTCGCGGCCCGGGATGTCCAGGTGGTTGGAAGGCTCGTCCAGGAGCAAGAGGTTCGGGTTGGCGAGCATCATGCGGGCCAGGATGAGCCGGGTCTTTTCTCCGCCCGAGAGCACGGCCACCTTCTTGAAGACGTCGTCGCCGTGAAAGAGGAAGGCGGCCAGGATGTTCCGCAGCCCACCCACGGTAAGGTCCGGCCCGGCGACCTGGGACAGCTCCTCGAGCACGGTCAGGTCTTCACGCAGCTCTTCCAATTGGTGCTGGGCGAAGTAGGACAGCACCACGCCGCTTGAAACCCGGCGCTCGCCGCCTTGAAGGTCCGTCACGCCGGCCAGCAGCCTGAGGAGCGTGGTTTTGCCCGCGCCGTTGGGCCCCAGGATGGCGATACGGTCGCCGCGGTGCACGGTAAAATTCAGGTCCCGGTAAACCACGCGGTCCCCGTAAGCCTTGGTGACGTTCGTCAGGGAGACGAGCTGGTGCGGCGCGCGGGGGGCCGGGGGCAAGGAAAAGACGGCCGTTTCGGCCTGGAGCGGCGGCTGGATACGTTCCATCTTTTCCAGCATCTTGATGCGGCTTTGCGCGCGCCGGGCCGTGCTGGCCCGGATGCGGTTGCGCTCGATGAAGCGTTCGATCTGTTTGATGCGCTCTTGCTGGTTGGCATAAGCCGCGGCCTGAGCGACCTGCCGTTTTTCCTTTTCTTGTTGGTAGTCGTTGTAATTGCCGGCATAGGCGGTGACCACGCCGTTTTCGACCTCGAGGATGCGGCCCGCCACGTTGTTCAGAAAGGTCCGGTCGTGGGAGATAAGCAGGAGCGCCGAGGGACAGCTTTTCAGGTAACCCTCGAGCCACAGCACGGAATCCATGTCCAGGTGGTTCGTGGGTTCGTCCAGGAGCAGCACGTCCGGCTCGGCCAGGAGAAGCCGGGCCAGGGCGGCCCGCATGATCCAGCCGCCGGACATCTCCTCGACCGGCCGCCCAAAATCCGCCTCGGCAAAACCGAGCCCCACCAGAATCTTCCCGGCCCGGGCCTCCAGTTCGTAGCCGCCCAGGTGCTGGAACAATTCGAACAGGTGGCTCTGCCGCCGTGTCAATTCGAGCAGCTCGTCGTCCTCCATCTTCCGCCCGGAGGCCGCCTGCAGGGCCTCGGTCACGGCTTCGAGCTCCTGCTCGACCGCGCGCGTTTCGGCCGCGGTGTCCATGACCAGGCCGAGCACGGTGTTGCCGGAAAACCGCGTGACGTCCTGGGGCAGGTGGCCGAGCCTGAGGCCCTTGGCCAGAAAGACCTGGCCGCTGTCCGGGTGTTCCTGTCCCAGGATGATCCTGAAGAGGGTCGTCTTGCCGGCGCCGTTGGGGCCAATGAGCCCGATCCGCTCGCCGGCGTTCAACTGGAGGCTGGCCTGCTTCAGCACGTCCTGGTGGCCGTAAAGCTTCGTAATATTTTGCAGGGTGATGAGCGACATGAACGTATGTTTAGATGTGTGCCCGGTCCAAGAGTGGAGGCTGACCCGGCCGCTCAAGGAACCTTGGGGATGCCTTGGCAAAAAGGGCCGGTTTTGATATGCTGAGGTCTCGGCCAAGGGAGGATGCCATGCTTTTTTTGAAAAAACGCGGCGAGGCGGCGGGGCAGCAGGAGCTGGAGGTTCGGGAGCCGGACGCGGCGCGGCCGCGGCGGCGCCATTTCGGGCTCTGGCTGGCGCTAGGCGCGATCGGCGTATTGGTCATCTTCTGCGTCGTGGTCATGATCGCCAATTACCGCTTTCCCCATTTTTTCCCGGTCCAGCCGGCCAAGCAGCCCATTGTCGGACTGACCTCGGCCCGAACCCTGATCACCGTCACCGAAAAGATGGTCGATCCGTGGCTGCCTAACGACAAGTTCTGGCCCACCATCTTCCTGGACAACCCCCAAAACTTCCAGCTCGGCCTCCTGGAAGCGGTCCGGTACACCACCCGGGTCTATCGCGACAAAATCACCAGGCTCAGAACCACCGACAAGATCGACCCGGACATGGAGGCGGCCTTTATTTACTTTTCAAACGACCCCTACAAGTGGATTTTCCCTTCGGCCGAGAGCAAGTACAAGGCCGGCGTGGCCAGCCTCAAGCGGTACGAGGCCCGGCTGATCCAGCGGGAGGCCCAATTCTATCCTCGGGCCGACAACCTCAACGAGCTGCTCGATCAGTACGTCTCGCTCCTGGGCGGGGTCAACACCCGGCTGGCCAACGCCCCGCGGTCCGAAGGCCGGGTGCTGAGCCAGGAGACGGCCGGCGACGCCTACACCCGCGGGGAACGATATTTGCCGGTCCAGGTGCCCTGGACGCAGATCGACGACAATTTCTATTTCGCCCAAGGGGTGGCCTATGGCATCAGGCAGATGATGCTGGCCACCAAATACGATTTCAGGAACATCTTCGCCGTCAAAAACGCCGAGGAGCTGATCGACCGCATCATCCACCTGCTGGACGAGTCCCAGTTCGAGCCGATCGTGGTGCTCAACGGCAAGCGGGGCTCGATTTTCGCCAACCATTCCTTGGAGCTGCAGGCCCTCTTGGAGGACGCGCGCCAGAAGATGCGCAGCCTCCAGGACATGCTTCGGGATTAGCCGCGTCCATTTCTAAATCAAGCGTTCACTTTGTCGGCCATCGCGTTTCCATCTTGATTTAGAAATGGAATTACCAAACTTTTCTGACCTTGACGCCGCGGGCGCTCAGGTAGTCCTTGATCTCCTTAATGGTGTACTGTCCGTAATGCGTGATCGAGGCCACCAGGGCCGCGTCGGCGTGCGCCTCGACCAGCACGGCGCGGAGGTGCTCAGGAGAGCCGGCCCCGCCCGAGGCGATGACCGGGATGCCCACCTGGGTGCTGATGAGCGAGGTCAGCTCCATCTCGTAGCCGTCCTGGGTGCCGTCCGCGTCGATGGAGTTGAGGCAGATTTCGCCGGCGCCGAGCCGTTCGCCCTCCTTGGCCCACCACAGGGCGTCCAGGCCGGTGCGGATGCGGCCGCCATGGATGACCACCTCGTACCCGGAGGGGGTCTCGGCCCTCCGGCCCACCTTGAGCACGTCCATGCCCAGCACCACGCACTGCCGGCCGAAGGCCAAGGCGCCCTGGCGGATGAGGTCCGGCGTATTGACCGCCGCGGAATTGACGCTCACCTTTTCCGCCCCGGCCAAGAGTACCCGCCGCATGTCCTCCACCGTTCTCAAACCTCCGCCCACCGAGAAGGGAATGAAAATCTCCTCGGCCGTGCGCCGCACCACCTCGATCATGATGTCCCGCCGGTCCGAGGAGGCGGTGATGTCGTAGAAGACGAGTTCGTCCGCGCCGGCCTCGTAATAATGCCGGGCCATCTCCACCGGATCGCCGATATCGATGTTGCCCTTGAACTTGATGCCCTTGGTCAGCTTGCCGTCGCGCACGTCCAGGCAGGGGATGATCCGTCGGCTAAGCATTTTTTCCGTCCCAGCAGCAGAAATTTTTCAGAATCCGGATACCCGGCCGGCCGCTTTTTTCCAAATGGAACTGCACGGCGATGAAGCTGGCCTCAGCCACGATCGAGGCGAACGCGAGACCGTAGTCGGTCAGACCCACGATCTCCGCCGCGTCGGCCGGTTTCGGGTAATAGGAATGCACGAAATAGAATTCCTCATCCGGCTGGAGGCCGGCCAGCACCGCGTGCTCTTTTTGCAGCCGGACCTGGTTCCAACCCATGTGCGGCACCTTCAGGACGCGACCGTTTTCCCTCATGTCGGACGGGAAGCGTTTCACCGAGCCCTTCATCAGGCCGAGGCACGGGGTGCCGTCGTCTTCCTCGCTGAAGTCGAAGACGACCTGGGTGCCCAGGCAGATGCCGAGCAAGGGGGTGCCCCGCTCGAACAGGTCGCGAAGCACCCGGTCCAGTCCCGTGACCTTGAGGTCGGCCATGGCCGCGCCGGCCGCGCCCACGCCCGGGAAGATGACCCGCTCCGCCTCGAGGATCTCCCGCGGGTTCCGGGTGATCCGGCAGGCAAAGCCCACGGACTTGACGGCCCGCTGGACCGAGGCCAGGTTCCCGGCTTTGTAATCGATGATGGCGATCATGCTTCTTTCCTTATCGTTCCGAGTTCGGCGGTGAGCGGCGACCCTGGACCCGGAATAAAGAAGTGTAATGAAAACGGGGCCAAAAGGCAAGGCCTATCGTGCCGGAACGCGTCCGCCAGCCTGGAAATGGCTTGACACCCGGCCGGCGAAATGGTTCTATGAGCCGGAGCGTGTGGTGAAGAGGACTGTCCTCATATTTCTGGCGATCACGGTCGCTTTTTTTACTTTGGGGCCGGTTTTTCACGAGGCTGGGGCCGAATCGGTCGCCTTGAGACCCGTGGAGCGGGTGGTCATCGATCCGGGGCACGGCGGCGATAACCGTGGGACAATGGGCATTGGCGGATTGACCGAAAGCCGGCTGACCATCGCCCTAGCCCGCCAGCTCAAATCGGTGCTCGAAACCGAGCTGGGCCTTAAGGTCTCGCTGACCCGGCAGTCGGACGAGGACGTCCCGTTGTACGACCGCACGGCCACGGGCAACCGGGTGCGCGGGGACGTGTTCTTATCCCTTCACGCCGGGGGCGGGGTTCAGCCGTCCATCTCCGGCGTGCGGGTCTATTGCCAGGATTACAAGCTTCAGCAAGGGGTGAACCTTTCCACCCTGCCGGCGGCCGGGCAGCCCGTGCCCTGGGACCTGGCCCAGGCGCCTTACCTGGGCGCGAGCCGGCGGCTGGCCGAGGAGTTGAGTAAAGCTTTGGCCGGGGCGCTCCAGTCCGAGAGCCGGCCGGTGACGGGCCTGCCGTTGACCGTCCTTGGCGGCGTGGCCTTCCCGGCGGTGCTGGTGGAGGTGGGGTATTTGTCCAACCCTGAGGAGGAGCGGCGGCTCATGGACCAAGCCTACCGGGACCAGATCGTGCGGGGCCTGGTGAACGGGCTGCGCGCCTATATGGCCTGGGTTCAGAAGCAATAAGGGATGGTGTAAGAGCGGCGGTAGACCAGCGGACGTTTCGGGGCGTGGCGCAGCCTGGTAGCGCGCTTGCTTTGGGAGCAAGAGGTCGGAGGTTCAAATCCTCTCGCCCCGACCAATTTTCGCCTTCGGCGAAAATTGGTAGAGATGGAGAGCACCCCCTTTCGCCGGGGGCGAAAGGGGGTAGAGCAGGTGAGCAGGAGAAAGGTGAGCAGGTGAAAGAAAGAAAAGATGTAGGGAACTGACGCAGCCCATACAATTAAGGTTTTGCTCACCTGCGGTCACCTGATCACCTGTTCACCTTTCTTTGCAGGGGAGCTGTAACATGGCCTTCATGTTCGAAAAACTGGAGGTCTATCAGAAGGCGCTCTCGTTTGCGGATCAAGTCGCGGTTCTGACCGAGGCTTTCCCGCGCGGCTATGGTTTCCTATCCGACCAACTCAATCGCGCCGCATTGTCCGTTGCCGCCAATCTCGCGGAAGGGAACGGCCGCTTCACCAAGGCCGACCGCCGGAATTTTTTCACCATCGCCCGCGGATCCATTCATGAATGCGTGCCTCTGCTGGAATTGGCGCGTCGGCGTGGGTTAGTGGATGATGCTGTGAGCAGCCGGTTGCGCGGGGAACTGGAGATCATGGCCCGGATGCTGTCCGGCCTCATCAAGGGCGCGGACAAGCGACAGGTATAGCCTAGCCGTTTAGAAAGGCTGTCCGACGAGAAGTCGGGCGCCTTTTTCTTTTTCTGGTGGGGAGATCGACTGACATGGACATTCGTATCTTCGACGTCTCTGACGAAGCGGCCGTGGTTTCGTTGTGGGAGCGCTGCGGCCTGACGCGAGCCTGGAACGATCCCCACAGGGACATTCGCCGGAAGCTCGAGGTTCAGGCCGACTTGTTCCTGGTGGGCGTAATCGAGGGCCGGGTCGCGGCCACCGTCATGGCCGGCTATGAAGGCCATCGCGGCTGGATCAACTATTTGGCCGTTGCCCCGGACCACCAGGGCCAAGGCTACGGCCGGCGCATGATGGAAGAGGCGGAACGCCGCCTGATCGCCCTGGGATGCCCGAAGATCAACCTGCTGGTGCGTTCGACCAACCAGAGAGCCATGGGGTTCTATCAGCGCATCGGATATTCCGCGGACGAGGTTGTGAGTTTTGGCAAGCGGATCGTGAGCGATGATGAAAAGAAGGGGTAAGCCGCTTCCGGTTTCTTTTTTGGTTATTTATCCGCAAGGCGGGAGGGGACCGGGATGGAGAAACTGACCGGCGGGCAGAGGCGCCGTTTGCGCGCGTTGGCGCACCATCTAAAGCCGGTGGTCATGATCGGCAAGGGCGGGTTGACCGAGGCGGTCCTGGCCGGTCTGGACCAGGCCCTTTCCGATCACGAACTGGTCAAGCTGAAGTTCCTGGACTTCAAAGACCAGAAGGAAGAGCTGGCCGGCCGGATCGAGACGGCCCTTTCCTGCGAACAGGTGGGCCAGGTCGGCCACGTGGTGATCTTTTATCGCCTTCAGCCGGACCCGGTAAAGCGCAAGATCGCCCTTCCGGAGAAGAGCCCCTCGGACTAGCCGGGGTCAGACGCCGAACAATCGGCCCGACGGTGCGTGGCGCCTTCCGGACTGAAGCGGGGAAAATAAAAACCCCCGGCGAAAGGGGGTTCTTGTGCTTTGATTTGATCAGGTGATCAGGTGACCGCAGGTGAGCAGAAAGTTAGTTGTATGAGCCGCCTCAGTTCCTCACACTTCTTCTTTCTTTCACCTGTTCACATGCTCACCTACTCTACTAATTTTCGCCATAGGCGAAAATTAGTCGCTCGGCCCAACCAGGGTCCCCTCCTCGACGGCCTTCTTAATCTTCTTCACCCCGTCCGGGTCCAGGCGGTACTTTTTCATAGTCTCGTATACGGCCTGGGCGTTGTCCCCGGCCGCCGTGAGGTCCAGGAAGGCCTGGTATTGCTGCTGCGGGGTCAGTCTCCCGATGACGACCGGTTCTTCGTTCGGTTTTTTGACCTGGGTTGCTGCGCCTTTAAGTGCTTTCATGATCACCCGTTTCGCGGGCACGATGTTGCGGTTCAAAGCGCCGGCCCGGTTGGAGTCCAGGCCCATGGCCACGGCCATGAGCTGGCTGATGAAGACGATGGGCCGACGAAAATGCGTGCGCAGCGCCTTGTTGATCTTGCCTTGGTAAATTTCTAAGTTCATCTGGCACATGGGGCAGGCCGTGGCCACCACATCGGCCCCGTGCGCCTCGGCGTCCTCGATTATTTCGCGCACGAGCGGCATGCTCCGCTCCATCTCCGTGAGGAAGAGGCCGGAGCCGCAGCATTGCATTTTCATCGGAAAATCGACGACTTCTGCCCCGAGGGCGGCCAGGAGCTCGTCCAGGACCCTCGGGTTTTCCACACTGTCGTACTCGCCGAAGGGCCGGGTGGTCTGACAGCCGACGTAGCCGGCCACTTTGAGGCCGGTCAGCGGCCGCTTGACGGCCTGCTTCACGGCGTCCAGGCCGACGTCGTTGTAGAGCACGTCGAGCAGGTGTCGGACCTCGAGCGACCCGTGGTAGCTCAGCCCGGCCTCGGCCAGGATATCGTTGACCTGGGCCATGAGTTCCGGGTTGGCCTTGAGTTCGCGGTTGACCTTGTTCTCGATGACGTAGCAGGAGCTGCAGGGGGCCACGATGTCGTACCCCCCGGCCGCCTCGGCCAGGGCCAGGTTCCGGGCGTTGAGGACCATGATCTGGAGTTCATTGGCGCCCACGTAGGAGACCGAGGCGCCACAGCAGTTCCAGTCCTCGATCTCGACCCATTCGAGGTCCAGGGGTTTGGCGATGGCCTTCACCGAGATGAGGTAATGGGAGGCGGAGGCTTCCAGGCTGCAGCCGGGGTACAGGAAATATTTTTTCATGCCTTCCTCCCATGTTTCGCGGCCGCCGCCTTGTCCAGCATCTTCTTGAGGTCCTTGGCCCCGCGGATGGGACGAATCGGCAGGATTTTAAGCCGCCGGTGCAGGAGCTGTTGGAGGCCCAGGTCCTGCATCTCCAGCCCTTTTTTGATGCTGGGCACGAGGCCGTCAGCCAGGGTGTAGCGAATGGCCACGTCCGTCTCGTCGACCCGGCCCTTTTTATAGATGTTATCCCAGAACTTACGGCCGAACTGGGCCGAGTCGTGGCGAGGCTCGAAGCCCTGCTCGAGGGCGTAGTGGGCCAGGCCGTGCATGACGTCAATGACGGGGATGCCTCGCGGGCAGCGGACCTTGCATCGGTAGCAGGAGGTGCAGAGCATGATGTCCGGCGAGGACAAGACCATCTCGCGTTCGCCGGCCCGGATCATGGTGAAGATCTTGCGCGGCGAGTATTTCATCTCCTTTTTCAAGGGACAGGAGCCGGAGCAGACGCCGCACTGCATACACAGCTTGATCTCCTCCCCCGAGTCCACGTTTTTAAAGACTTCCCGGGCAAAGGCAGGTTCATAGGCCCGGCGGGCCTTCACGATCTTCTTCGGCGCCGGGGATCCTTCCGCGCCCCTCTCCGGGACCGTTTTCGCCGCGGTATCGTTTTCCATGGTTCGACTTACCTCATGCGCGGCGGACGGCGGGCGCCGGTCCGGCGCCCGCCGGCGTCGCCTTAGAAACCCTTGTAGGGGTTAGGCCCTACTTTGGCCATGGTTTCCATGAACTCTTCGAAGATGCCCGGAATTTTGTCCCAGTCGGTGATGGAAACCTCCTCGACCCGCACGCGGCTCGATTCCAGCACGAGCCGGTCCAGGGTTTCCTGGATTTTGGACATTCGGGTCTGGGCCAGCTCGCTGCCCTTGATGAAGTGACATTGGTAATCGTCGCCGGGCCGGCAACCCAGGAGGATGATGCCGTCGATGCCCTTGGACAAGGCGTCGGCGATCCAGACCAGGTTGATGGAGCCGAGGCAGCGCAGGGGGATAATGCGGATGAAGGGGCTGTACTGGAGGCGCCGGATGCCGACCATGTCCAGGGCCGGGTAGGCGTCGTTCTCGCAGACGAGGGCCACGACGCGGGGTTTTTCCTCGTATTCGTCCGGGACGTTGATGCCCTTGATCATGGAACCGATCTGGTCCACCGAGTAATTTTTAAAGGAGATGATACGCTCCGGACAGGCGCCCATGCATATGCCGCAGCGGCGGCAGCGGGTCGGGTTGGGCAGGGGGTTGGCCTTTTCGTCCTCGTTGATGGCCCCGAAGGGGCACTCCTCGGTGCAGCGCTTGCACTGGGTACAGCGCTGCATGAAGAACTCGGGGAAGGAGAGGTCGCCGGCGCGCGGATGGACCGCCCGTCCGACCGCGACCGATTCCACGCACTGGATGGCCTTCATGACCGCGCCGGTGGCGTCCTCGATGGAGGAAGACATGGTCATGGGCCGGCGGACGCAGCCGGCGGCGTAGATGCCGGTGCGCCGGGTTTCGTAGGGGAAGCAGATGAAGTGGGAATCCGGGAAGCCGTACTTGAGGCTGGGCAGGTCCGGTCCCTGGCGGTAGGCCAGGTTGAGGATGGGGTTGGCCACCTTGGGCTGCTGAGCGGCCTGTTCTTCCTTCTTTTCCCCGTCCTCGGGCGCGAGTTTCGCCTCCTCGAGCCAGACGGCCGCGTTGGGCACCAGGCCTGTGGCCAGGACGACCATGTCCAGCTCCTCGAGGGAGATTTTCTCATTGAGCAGTTGGTCCTCGGTTTGGATCGAAATCTTGCCGCCGCCCGCCGAGACCTGGTCGATTTCCCCACGGATGAAGACCACGCCGGCCCGTTGGGCCTGGCGATAGAACTCCTCGTCCTGGCCCGGGGTGCGCACGTCCTTGTGAATGATGTAGACGGCCATTTCCGGATTTTGCTCTTTGAGGTAGATGGACTGCTTGAGAGAGGCCCGGCAGCAGACGGCCGAGCAGTAGGGCAGGTGCTTCGGGTCCCGGGAGCCGGCGCACTGGATGAAGGCCACGGCCGCGGGCTCGGCCCCGTCCGAGGGCCGGGTGATGGTGCCCGCAGCGGCCATTTCTTCCATCTGGACGTTGGTGATGATGTTCGGGGACTGGCCGTAGCCCAGGTGGGTCAGTTTTTCGGGATCATAGGGCTTCCAGCCGGTGGCCTGGACAATGGCGCCGTAGCGGGCCGTCTCGCTGCCCCCGCCCGCCTTGATGGTGGCGTCGAACAGGCCGGGTCCGCCTTCGATTTTTTCGATCTCGGCCGAGGTGAAGACCTTGATCTTGTCATTTGCTTCGATCTGGCCGATCATGCCGGCGATGACCGTGTCCTCGAGTTCCTGGTAGGGCGGCTTGGTGGGCGTGGACTTTTTCAGCTTGGCGCCGAAACCGCCCAGGGCCGCCTCTTTCTCCACCAGGGAGACCCGGTACCCGGCCTTGGCCGCCTCGATGGCCGCGGACATGCCCGCCACGCCGCCGCCCACCACCAGGATGTCCTTCGAGAAGACGAGCTCCTGGCCCTGGGCGTCCTTGAGGTACGGCACCGGCAGCTCGGACTTGTCCACCTTGATCAGGCCCAGGCGCAGGGTGTCCTCGGCCAGCATCTGGGTGTTTTCGTCGTTGGGCGGATGGCACCAGGCCACCTGTTCGCGGAGGTTGGCCCGGTCCAGGAGCACGTTGCCCAGGTCGAAGGTGTCGTAGTTGACGCGGGGGGAGCAGGCGGCGATGACCACCGTGTTCACGCCCTCGGATTCGATGTCTTTCTTGATCTCGTTGACGCCTTCCTGGCTGCAATAGAAGGGGTTCCGCCGGCAGATGGGCACGGAGAACTCATCCGTGGCCACCTGGCTCAGGGCGTCGATGTCCAGGGCCTCGCCGATACCGCAACCGGTGCATATATAGACAGCCGTCTTTTTTTCCATGGGTGGGTTACCTCCTGGCGATGATCTGAATGGCTTTGAGGGCTGCGGCCGTGCCGCTCTGTACGCAGGCGGAGACGTCGCTGGGCCGCTTGCCGGTGCCGACGCTGATGATGCCGGGCACGGCCGAGTCCGAGGGGATGAAGCCGTAGGCGTCGTAAGCCACGGCGGCCGGCACCTTGGCCTTGGCCGTGCTGGGGACCATGCCCGTGGCCAGGACGGCCAGATCGGCCTCGACCCGGATTTTCTCGGCGGACATGGTGTCCTCACCCTCGAGAATCACGTTTCCGGACTCAGGGTCCTGGGTGATGGAGGCGATCTTGGACTTGATGAAGGTCACGTTCGGATCTTCCTTGACCTTGACGTAAAAATCCTCGAGCCGATCCATGGCCCGGATGTCGATGAAAAAGATGGTGGCCTTCGAGTCCGGGTTCTGCGTTCTCAGATAGGTGGCCTGCTTGAGGGAGGCCATGCAGCAGATGTCCGAGCAGTAGGGCAGGTGGTTCTCGTCCCGAGAGCCGGCGCACTGCACAAAGGCGATGCTCTGGACCGGCTTGCCGTCCGACGGTCTGAGGATTTTGCCGCCGGTGGGGCCGCTGTGCGCGGCCAGGCGTTCCATCATCACGTTGGTGATGACGTTGCTGCACTGGTTGAAGTTGTAATATTCGATCTTGGAGGCGTCGTAAGGTTCCCAGCCGGCGGCCCAAACGATGGCCCCGACGTTCAGGGTGAACATCTTGGCCTGCATGGCAAGGTCGATGGCGTTATAGGCGCAGGCTTCGAAGCACCTCTTGGCGTCCTCGGTGCCTATGATTTCCGGGGCCAGGACGAAGCGGGCCGGAAAGGCCAGATCGTGCGGCAGATAGGCAGCCTTGATCTTGCTCATGCCGTAATCGAAGGGATTGTCGATCATGAGCTCGCAGACCTCGCCGCATTTGCCGCAAATGGTGCAGTTTTCGTTGACATACCGGGGCCGGGTCTTGATGGTCACCTCGAAGTTGCCGGCCTGGCCGGAGATGCTCTCCACCTCGGACATGGTGAAAAACCGGACGTTCGGGCTCTGCTTCATGCGCTTGAAGTTGATCTCCAGCCCACATTGGGGCGGGCAGAGCTTGGGGAAATATTGATGCAGTTGCGCCACACGTCCCCCCAGGTAGGGATTCTTTTCCACCAGGATGACGTCGTAGCCGGCCTCGGCAGCCTCGATGGCGGCGGTGGTCCCGCTCATCCCTCCCCCGACGACGAGGATGCTTTGGGTGGTTCTCTCCTCTCCCATGATCTACCTCCGCGGTTTGGATGTTCTGTTTTTCAGCACGCGCCAAGCGGTTGGAACTTTTTGTCCATGGGGACGGCCGATCGCTCGGTCACCCGCCCCGGACCTGGCCCGGCACGAGACTGGTTTCATCATAAACCGGGTGAAGCGTCGGTCCTGGAATGGACGCACTTGACCCGGTGTATCAATTTAGCTTTTGTACCATATTACATTTTTTTTGCAAGGGCTTTTCGCCCCAATTGATAAATATTTCACGAACCAAGACCCGAAAAAAAACGGGCGGCCGAATCGGCCGCCCGCCCAGGGTTGCGATCAAAAAGACCTCATGGAATCAAGGCCTTGACCGGGACTTTCTTCATTTCCCATTTGTCGGTCTTGGGATCGTATTTGCAGTTGGCGAAGCAGAGCCAGTTCTGCTGATCCATCTTCGGGGTGTCGGTCCGGAAGTAGTAGCCGGGCCAACGGGTTTCCGTCCGGAAGAGGAGGGTGCGGACATGGGCCTCGGCCTGCCACATGCGGTGGATGTTCTCCCAGCAACGCTCGAGTTCGTACAGGTCTTGGGCCGCGAGTTTCTCCGAGTCTTCTCTCAGGAACTGCAGCAGCTCCAGACCGCGCTCGCACAGGTCCTTGCTGGTCTTGAAGGCCGAGGACACGCCGCCGGCGTATTCGTCCATGATCTTCTGCAGGCGGAACATGAACTGCCGTGGCTTGCAGAAGTTCGGGTTGATGTCCGGGTCGGACGACATGGCCGAGGTCGCCTTGAATAGGTCGATGGGCCTGAGGATTCTCTCCTTCATCTTGTCCATGTCGGCCTGGCTCACCGCGGGCAGGGTGTTATTCTTCACGATCCACTTGACCGCCTGTTTGGCGGCGTACCGGCCTTCGGCGTGGGAGCCGGAGGTGAACTTGTGGCTCGAGGCGCCGGAGGCGTCGCCGGCCGCGAACAGCCCGGTGACTGTGGTCATGTTGCCGGCATCTTCCCAGAACCACTCGTTGGGCATCTCGCCCTTGCCCTTGAGGTCCGGAGGACCGGAGACCCAGGCGCCGGAAGCGCCGGAGTGGGAGCCGATGAAGTAAGGCTCGCAGGCGGCGATTTCGGAGTGTTTCACCTCGGGCGCGATGTTCTGGCCCGCCCAGAGAATGGCCTGGCTGATGGTCATGTCCAGGAAGTCTTCCCAGGCCTCGGACTCGAGTTCCTTCATCTTCTTTTTGAACTCTTTGGGGTCGGCCTGGTACTGCTTGGCGATGTTAGCGATGGCGGCGTGGGTCTCCATGTACAGGGGCCCCAGGCCGTCGTTCACGTCCAGGAGACCGGCGTGGTTACGCAGGTTGGCCGGGAGCGGCTTGGCGCTGGCATAGGGGTTCCAGTCCTTCAGGTCATCCTTGCGGGTGACCATGTAATCGCCGCCGCCGGCGGAGATCGCCTGGGACTTGAAGAGCAGGAACCAGGCGCCGACCGGGCCGTAGGCGTCCTTGAACCGGATGGGAATGAAGCGCACTTCCTGGCAGGTCATCTCGGCGCCCGCCTGGATGGTGAAATAGGCGGAGGAGCCGGTGTTGAAGGGCGGATACCAGGACCGGCCCAGGCCTTCGCCCGTGGACCGCGGCTTGAAGACGTGGACCGCGCCGCCCATGGCGCAGAGCACGGCCTTGGCCTTGAAGACGTAGAATTTCTCTTCGCGGGTGGAGAAGCCCAGGGCGCCGGCGATGCGCTTGCCGTCCGCGCTCATCAGGGGATGGGTGATGAACACGCGCTCGAAGATCTCGCCGCCGGCGTCGGCCATGGCGTTCTTGGCCGCTTCGGCCACGATGACCTTGTATGACTCGCCGTTGATCATGAGCTGCCAACGGCCTTCATTCACGTAGTTGCCCTTCTCGTCTTTCCAGATAGGCAGGCCCCACTTGTCGAACAGGTGCACGGTCGAGTCCACGTGACGGGCGATGTTGTAGACCAGGTCCTCACGGGAGATGCCCATCAGGTCCTGACGCACGTAATGCACGTAGTCCTCGATCGTGTTCACGCCTTTGCCATAGTTGACGTATTGGTTGATAGCCGAAAGGCCCATGGCCACGGCGCCGCTGCGATCGAAAACGGCCTTGTCCACCAGGGTGACCTTCAACCCGTTTTTCTTGGCCCAGTAAGCCGCCTCGACGGCAGCGCCCGAGGCCGCCATACCACCACCAACGATCAGGAGGTCGGTGGTCACTTCTTGCGTTGGAAAATTCGCCATCAGTTTTCCTCCTAGAGTTGGGGAAGTTTGGATGCGCCAGTGGAGGCGGGTTCGGTCATCAGATTGACGCTGTTCAGGTCACCATCGCCTTCCGGGAAGTCGCCCAGGGGTTTGGCCGAGCCTTCCGGGGTGGTGCGGATGGGGAACTTGAAGCGTTTGAGCGAGCCGTTGCGGAACTTGACCGTCCACATGATGTCTTCGGAACCGCGAAGCGGCACGACGCTGGCGCCCATGGGAATGAAGTCCGCATAGCCGCGCACGTCAATGGCCTGCTGGGGGCAGATTTTAACGCAGTTGTAGCATTCCCAGCACATGGATGGGTCGCGGTTCCAGGCCTTCATCTTTTCCTTGTCCAGGACCATGAGGTCGTTGGGGCAGATGTGCATGCAGGCGGTCTTGTCCAGCCCTTTGCAACCATCGCACTTTTCCAAAATCACATAGCTTGGCATCTAAATCCTCCTGAATTTTATGACTAACACGATTTATCCTGATGTGCGCGACACCAGGATCACCCAATCCTTACGCACCTTACCGTGATCACCCCCTTCGAGCACCTGAAAAGGTCTGCCGACCCACGGCCGGCGCATGGCTATGATGACAAAGCGTTCGGCTCGGTCTCCAGCCGGCTTGTGGGCCGGGGAAAACCTTCTCCCGCCGCACCTCGCCCGAGATTCGGGACCGAGGCGTCAAGCCGGGCCAAGACGCGGCCTAACGGAAAATCCCTGCCGTTTCTGTACCCAAACCTGGTCGATGCACGCGGAATGCTCCTTGTGCAATGCGGAACTATCTACCGCACTCGGACCGGTCTGTCAAGGAAAATTGTTGACTGAGCGCCGAAATGTCGTCGAAAAATAACGAGCGATAATTATATGTAATTTGTGATCGTCTTAAATAAAGAAGGAGAGGAAAATCTACTTGAAAATCATCCAGTTGAACAGGAAGAGCGGCCTGTTTCTCCGCGTTATCTTCGGCACAACCTCGTCGCTTCTTCCCGCGGTCAAGCCTCGGTACAGACCTCGACTTCGTGATCCGTCAATCTTCGAGGCCCGGATAATCGTCCAAGAAGCCCTGCTTTTTCAGGGGAGCCGGCCCACTGGTCTCCTCGAGCTTGACTTCCAAGAGGTGACGCGCCGCGAAATATCGCCAGGGTATTGCTTTCTCTTTGGAGGGAGCGGCCAGTCCGGCTGTGGACAAGATGGTGTCCAGCGAGATGACGCCCAAGAGGCCGCCACTCGGGTCAGGTACGCGCTCAACGGCTACCGGGGGCGAGGGCTCGCCCCGCAGCAGCTTGATGCCGACGGAACCGGTCTTCTCGTTCACCCAGAGGCGGCAGCCCGGCGTCTCCACGACCACCTCGGTCATGATCCGTGCCGACAGGACCAGCCGGCCGTCCGGCATGAAGATCACATCGCCGCTCTGCCAGGTTGTAAGATCGCTCATTTTCCCTCCCGGGGCCTCTTTGCCGGGCGGGCCTAATGTAGCCTCCTGGTCCGGGCTGGGCAAGGGTTTTTTGGACAAAGGACGGATTTCTTGCTTTTTTCTTGAAAAGGTCTTATTATAATACCTGAAACTGCCTACCAGAATCGTGGGGGCGAAACGGTTTCGACGGGGGTAATTGAAGCTCAGGTTGCATGCCGAGGTCCTCGCTGGCTCGTTAAACAAGCGGGACTAAACACAAAAGCAGACTCATACGAGTACGCTCTAGCCGCTTAGTCGGCTAGCGTCCGTCCGTCTTTCGCCTGCGGGGGCGGAACGGGCGCCGATCAGCAGGCTAGCCCAACGCGGTCGCGGAATCCGCGGGAAGGCGAAACATACTTTCCGCTGGCCGGGTCCGGACCCTGTCCGTGGGGGCCGTACCGGGCGAGAAACAAAACGCGGAACAAGCATGTAGAGGCTTGACGCCGAAGGCTTCCGGACGCGGGTTCGACTCCCGCCGCCTCCACCAACCTGCATCATGAACTCTCTCCCGAGGAGAGAACGGCAAGGGGAAAAGGAAAGCCACCGCCAAGAAAGGGGCGCATCGAAGTATTTTCCGTGCCATGGGAAGACTTTCGATCACTATGAACAACCTACATGGCATGGGAAGGATACAATGAATATTTACGTCGGCAATCTCTCCTATCAAGTCAGCGACAATACCCTCCAGAAGGCCTTTGAACCTTACGGCGTCGTCGAGACGGCCCGCGTGGTGATGGACCGAGACTCCGGTCGCTCCAAGGGTTTCGGCTTCGTGGAGATGCCCAACAAGGAAGAAGCCCAGGCGGCCATTAACGGCCTCAACGGCAAGGAGCTCGAGGGCCGGGCCATCACCGTGAACGAAGCCCGTCCCAAGCCTTCCGGCGGCGGCGGTCGCGGCGGCGGTCGCGGCGGCGGGTATGGCGGCGGCGGTCGCAGAGACTATTAGGCTCAGCTTCCCCTTATTATAACCCAACCTGGAAGGTGGCCCCGCACCTTCCAGCCCCTTTTGCTTCGTCCCTCCTTGACGAGGCCTCTAGACGTGCGCCTTTTTTACCGGCGCCGTCAGAGACCATGGCAAAAGCTTGGCTGCCGGCCGAATCCATGGGCCCTCATGGCAGGCTATCAGCGGCGCAAGACCCTGGTCGAACGGCTGGTGAAAGCTGGGGTCTGGTAATTCATTCATTTCTAAATTAAAATAGGAACGCGAAGGCAAGAGAGGGGCCGGGATTGTACCTGCGCCCTATGCCACACGACATGACCGACGAGCGGCCATGCCACCCGTCTTTGCTTTTGGCCCTTTGCCAAAAGGGCCAAAAGCGAAGGCTGTCGCGCTGAAGCCACCGAAAGCGGAGCCGAGGCGGAAGGCTCTCAAGCACAAGGTCCAGCCATGACGAATTCCGGCAGCGTGAAGATTATTGACCGCGTTTCAGCCGTCGAGGCTATCAAGCGGCTTGGCGAGGACGATCTGCTTTTTCTCAATCGCTTGATCATCGAGCGATTGAAACTCATTTCCCAGGCTCGGAGCACAACCCTGATGGCCAGTTTTACGGTTGGCGACCGGGTCGGTTTTCAAGCCCCCAATGGTCGAGAGCTTCAGGGCATGGTGATACGCCTCAACAAGAAGACCATCAGCGTCCTTACCGACGACGGCCATAATTGGAATGTCGCGCCCGGGCTGTTGCGGTTGGTGAAATCTGCGGGCGAGACCCTATGATCCGACAACCTGAAAATTTTTCGAAACAGGTCAAGAAGTCCGGCTCGAGAAGGGCATTTGCCAAGAGTTATTTCTAAGAGATAGGAAAGGAGGGGAAAATGTCAAGATGTGGAGTTATTGATAAACAAAGTAATCCTTTCGCGAAACAATCTTGGATCAATCAATGTTTGAGCTTTACCCGTGGACATCGCCAAATTCAATTTGCTGGAGCTGAAATTACCGGCAAGTCAGTTGAAGAAATAAAGAAAATGGATGACAATGACTGTCAGTACCCCGCATTTGTCGGTATTCGTTGGGGATTTGCAGAAATTGAAAATAACAAGTTGACTGCGACGGACAAATGGAAAAACAGACATAAATATGATGAATATGGTGATCCAATTTAATTTACAACTGTGTATTTAAAAAGTGCCCGACGTCTACATCGCTTTTATCGAAGAATTACCTGGTGCCAATACCCAGGGCGAGACCATGGACGAAGCCCGAGCAAACCTCAAAGAAGCGGTAGAGCTGATCCTTGAGACCAACCGCGCCCAGGCCGGGGAAACCCTGGCCTAACAATAGAACCTACCGAACACGGGTTCGTATTCCCGCCTTCACTTTCATTAAAAATCCACCAAAGAGACGCAGAGGGCACGAAGATTTATTGCGGATTTTCTCTGTGTCCTCTGTGCCTCTGTGGTGAATAACTCTCATTTTTCCTTTATCATCACCGCCGTGATCGAGTGGGGCGGGAGGGGAAGGGTGAAGGTGGGGCCGGCCGGGATGTCGCTCTCCTGGATGACCACCCTGTTTCTATGCTCCCAGCGGTTGTCGTCGCTTAAGCCTCCGCTGACGAGCAACTTCTTCGCCGTGGGCGCCGGCCCAAAATCCTGGATCGTGACAATGGGACGAAGCTCCTGTTGGCCCGTGTTGGTGAGCACCAGACTGAGTGCCTGGCCGTCTTCGGCACGCATGGCCGTTACGTCCAAGACCGAGACGCCGGTGGAAAAGGCCGGCGCGCCGGCCGCCTCGGCCGCGACGATCTTGGGCTGGTAAGCCTTGGCCCAGAGCCGCTTCATTTCATAGACGGCCGTGCCCATGAAATCCGAACCGTCCGCGCGGCCGTAAAGGGCCACCCACGGCGTCCTCATTTCATTTGCCATTTTGGGTTCGGGATAGGGCGCGAAAAGCCCGAAGCGGGCCGCGTACGTGAGGTCGTCCAGGGTGAGGAAGAAGTGCAGGAGACGGGAGTTGGCCACGGCGCCGAACACGGCCGTGGCCGTTTCGATGCCGGGCGGATTGTTGGAAAGCGCGCCGTATTCCGGGCAGACGAATTTATTCAATCGCTCGCGGGCCTGGTCCGAAGGCGCGTACTCGCGCACCATGGCCCGGGCGCGCTCGATGTTGGGCAGCAGGCCCTTATAGGCCGAGCTCATGACGAACTCGTAGCCGGGGGCCCTCGAATTCACCGCGCCGTACCAGTGGTAGTCCAGGGCGTCGATGAGGTCGCCGGCCTCCTGGAGGACGAGCTGGGTCCAGGTGGGGCCGGTCGAGCCGGGCGCTCCAGGCACGTCCGGGATGGCCGTGCCGAGCTTCATGGCCTCCAGGGCCGTGCCGTCAAAGGCGAAGAAGGGCAGGTAAGCCGTCACCTTGACCCTGGGGTCGCGCTGTTTCATGGCCTGGGTGAAGGCGCGGGCGCGCTTAGCATATTCAACCCCGGTCAGCCGGCCGACGTTGAAGAAGGTGTAATGCGGCTGGTTCCCCAGCTCCCAGTACTCGACCCGGAAGGGGTCCCGGCGGCCGTTCTCGGCCCGCACCGCTCCCCACCTGGTCTTCGGGGAGCCGTTCATGTATTCGACCCAATCGGCCGCCTCCTCGGCCGTGCCGGTCATGATGTTCACCTGGATCGAGCCCAGGATATCCCGGCCGGCGGCCTGGCGGACCTCCTCGAGCATCAGGCCGTACTCGTGCGTGCCGACCAGGCCATTGACGGCATCGAGGCCGTGAAAGCGGGGGGTCGGGTCCGTGCGTTTTTCCATGGGTCCGATGACGTTTTTCCAGTGATAGTCGTGAACCCAGATGCCCGGTCCGCCGAGATGACCGAAGAAGTCGGACCCAAGACCCTGGATCTTTTCCATGAGGCCCGGCCACATGCGCTGGTTCTTCGCGTCCCACATGTAGGCAAAGCCCATGATGAGCCCCTCTCCGAGCAGCGTGCGCAAAAAGTTCCTTTTCACGTCCTTGGCCTTGACCAAGACTTTGAGGTCTGAACCCGACAAATCGTTACCCCCCCTGACCATGTCGAAGCGTGTGCCTATCAGGCTGGTGGCGGCGGCCGCGGCCGCGCCGACCAGCAATGCGCGCCGGCTCATGCCCGGCCTGCCTAGGCCGGTGCTTGGTTTTCTAGTTGCGCATTCCATGTAAAAGGGTTGTCACGGCGAACGACGGTAGGGGCGGGGTGGATAAAACCCGCCCCTGCATGAGATAGACGCGTCGCTTCGTTCCTCGCAACGACATCTTCGTATCGCTTTTTTCTGCAACCAGGCCCTAGTGCTTTTCCAGCCAGATTTTCTCGCCCATGAGGACGCTGTTCGGATGAAAATAGAGGTTGGGGTGCACGTAGGGCCACCAGGCGGTAAACCGGTCCTGGGAATAGAGATTGGTGTGCGTGCCGTCCCGCATCAGCTCCCGTTGGATCTCCTGGATAACCTTGGCCCGTTCTTTTACGTCCATGATTTTTCTTTGTTTTTCGTTCAGCTCCCAGACCTTGGTGTTGCACCACTTGTAGGTGGTGGTGTGGTCGGGCGGGCCGAAGTAATGATCGATCCAGTCGTCCGGATCGTACCCGGCGGTCATGACATGCAGGGACATGGGATACTTGAATTGGAAAACGACGTTGAAGTATTGCGCCATTTCCATGGTTTTCAGCTCCACCTCGACGCCGATCTGGCGGAGCATATCCTGAATGATCTGGGCGGGTTTGACCATGTAGTCCGCGTTCCAGGTCAAAAGGGTCGTTTTGAAACCATTGGGATAACCCGCCTCCGCCAGCAGCTTTTTCGCCTTTTCCGGATTGTATTCCAGTTGATCGCTGGCCGGCAGGGAGTACGGCGGGAAGTTCGGGACCGTGCCGACCTGCACCGTGCCGGCGCCGCCCCAGGCGAGCGCGAGCAGCTTGTTCTTGTCAATGGCCATGCCCAGGGCCTGTCTGACCCGCACGTCGTTATAGGGCGGATCGAGGTCTTTATAGGTCGTGGTGCAGGGCTGGGTCCTCAAGACGAACATGTGAAAGCTTTTCCGCTGGAGGATTTTCGCCTCTGGAGCCTCTTTTTTCAGCGTCGGCACCTGGAAAAAGTAGGGCCCCATAATGTCCAGATTTTTCGATAAAAACGCGGCCAGCTCCGCGGATGGATCCTGCATGATCTTGATCTGGATCTGATCCAGGTATGGGAGTCCCTTTTTGAAATAGTTCGGATTCTTCACCAAGGTGATATGGGAACCGCGAACCATTTCCTTGAGAATGAAAGGTCCGCTGCCGATGGCGTTTCTCTTGAGGTCCCCGAAGGCATCCACCACCTCCTTGGGCACGATCATGGACCAATCCGAGGCGATGTAATTGATGAGCGGCGCATAGGGTTCCTTGGTTTTGATGATGACCGTGTACTTGTCCGGCGTTTCGATCGAGGCCAGTTTTTCGTCGTAGTAATATTTATGTCTGAATTCGGCCTCTTTGCCGTAGGCCCCGCCCACCCGTTCGAGGCTGTACTTGACGTCCGCCGAGGTAAGCTCGCGGCCGTTTACCGGCGGAAGGTCCTGAAACCGGGTGCCCCGGCGAAGCTTGAACTCGAAGGTGAGCGGATCGATCCGCCGCCAGCTTTCCGCCAGATCGAGTTCAAAACCCGACATGTCCGCGTTCCATCGGATCAGGCGGTTATAGGTGTTGTTCGTGATCGCGCTGGTCTGTTCATAGGTTTCCATGTGCGGATCGAGCGACCTCGGGTCGGACATGGACGTCCGGTAAACGCCGCCTTTTTGGGGTTCCTCGGCCGCCATGATCGGCGCGGCCAGCACGAGGGTCAGAAAGAAGAACAGAGCCGAAAAGAAAATTTTATTCCTTGAACCTGGCCTCATCATGCTCCCTCCTCCATAAATAGGGGTGAAAAGATAACCTCCCATCCCCAGGCCTTTGCCGGATGGCGTCCAGCCTGTTAATGCCAATGGTTAATGGAGAGCATTGCAAAACTTCGGCTGCCGGCCGAACTCAGTGTCGGGCTTCGGCTCGAAGTCCTCGAAATATAGGTAATATTCCTGCGGCTTCGATCCTCGCCCCATCGATTTCGTCTCGGCTTCCTATGTTTTGCAACGGTCTCTAATGGCATATCTTCGCGTGCCGTGTAATAGGGTCGCCCCTGCGCGCCAAGTAGGGCGGAGTTGATAAAACCCCCTTTGCCTGAGATTGCCGCGGCGCCGCGCCCGCCTTCGTCCGGCTGCGGCGGATTAGGGAGTGGCGGGATTCTCGCAATGACATCTTTCTCTCGCTATTTTCAGAAACCAAACGCTGAGCGTTTTTACGGCCGGCAGGGGAAGTTTTGCAGCGGTCTCACTTTACGATATGATCTTTAGGATTTTGACTTCCTTTCTTTCCGGCATGGGCGGTATCGCCTTGGGATAACCCAAGATGATGGGGGCCACGATGCGGTAGTTCTCCGGGATGCCCAGCTCGCTTAGGATGGCCGGGTCCTTGACCTCCGCCCCCTGCGCCACCCAGCAGGTGCCCAGGCCCCGGTTGGCGGCGGCGAGCATGAAATAGGCGGCCAGCAGGGCGCCGTCCGCGGCGATGGTCTGCATCTTGGCCGTGCCCACGACGTAGATCAGGGTTGGGGCGTTGTAAAACATGTTGTAATTTTCGTTTCTGAACTGCTTTTCGTAGCCCTTCCAGGGAGAATTGGGATTGGCCTCGATGTCGGCGACAAAGAGCTTTTTGTTCGCGTCGGAGATTTTTTTCATCCATTCCTTGTTATTGACGATGACGAAACGCCAGAGCTGCATGTTGCCGGCGTTCGGGGCCTTGATGGCGTCGTCCAGGATTTCCTGGATGAGTTCCAGGGGCACTTTCTTGTCCTCGTAATCTCGGACGCTTCGTCTTTGTTCCAGCAGCTTGGGAAAATCCATTTCTTCTCTCCTTTTGCTATCGCGTTGTATTCCTCGTCAAAACGGGTCCGGCCAGATTATCATTATTCGGGCGGGGTTCAAAGCGTTTTTAGGCTTGCCGGAAATCCGCTTCAGGCAGGTTCATCCCTTGGCCGTGCCGATCACCTTAAGACTTTCCAATTCCTCGATTTCCTTCTTGTCCATGCCCAGCAGGGCCGACAGGATTTCCACGGTGTGCTCCCCCAAGGCCGGCGCGCCCTGCCTCGGTCCGGCGGCCGTTCTGGAAAGCTTCATGGGGGTGCCCACGGCCCTGAGGCTTCCTTTTTTGACGCCGGGGCAAGGCAGGTCCACGAACATGTTCCGGGCCAGGAGGAGCGGATCCTGGGCCGCCTCGGCGATGTCGTTCAGGGGGCCGCAGGGGATGCCGATCGGCTCGAACTCGGCGATCCATTCCCGGGTCGTTTTCTTTTTCAGGGCCTCGCTCAGAATCGGCTCCAGTTCCTGGTTATATCGATACCTTGTTCTTCCGTTTTGCAGCCTTTCGTCGCTGAGCAGGTCCAGGCGCCCGATCTTTTCCAGGAACAGGGCCCATTGTTCCACCGGACCGGCGGCCACGAGCACGATATGGCCGTCCTTGGTGGGAAAGGCCTGGAAAGGCGACAGGACCGGGTGCTTGGTGCCCAACCGGCGGGGCACTTCGCCGGTGGCGAAATAGCGCACAAAGGCGTTCTCCTCGAGGGCCACGACCGAGTCCACCATGCTGACGTCGATCATCTGACCCTGCCCGCTCTCCATCCTTTCGAATACCGCGGCCAGGATGGAAAGGGCCGTGAACATGCCGGCACTGAGGTCCCCCACCGACACCCCCACCCTCACCGGCGCTCCACCCTCCTCGCCGGTGATGCTCATGATCCCGGCCCTGCCTTGGGCGATCACGTCCAGCGACGGCTTTTGTGATTCCGGACCGCCCTGCCCATAGCCGGAGCAGGCCGCGTAAATCAGGCGGGAGTTGTGCCTTTTGAGCGTTTCGTATCCCAGGCCCAGGCGGTCCATGGTGCCCGGCGTGAAATTCTCGACCAGGACGTCGCACTTCCCTGCCAATTGCATCAACAGCTCTTTGCCCTTTTCCTGCTGGAGGTCGATGGCCACGCTTTTCTTGCCTCGGTTGATGCTGAAGAAATAGGTGCTCACGGAATCCACCCGGGGCTCCAGATTTCGAACGATATCCCCCAGGCCCGGCCTTTCGATCTTGATCACCTCCGCCCCCAAATCACAGAGCAGCATGGTCCCGAAGGGCCCGGCCAGGGCCCAGGTCAGGTCAAGAACCTTCAGCTTACTGAGTGGTCCGGCCATGAAATCAGGCCTCCTTCATTTCGAGACAGAGGTAAATAGCCTGCTCCCGGCCGAACGTCAGCCGGGCCTTCTTCGATTTCGCCTCGCGACCTTATGTTTTGCAGCGGTTTCCATTCGCTTTATAAGAAGCGCATGGAAAAGGCTAGGCGAACCTCAGCAACTCGCTCTAAAAAAAATTCAATTCGCAAAAAAAGTATCCTGGGATTCCTCGAGAGTCTCCCTCAATACGCTTACACAACGGTCAATCTCGTCTTCAGTGATGATAAAAGGTGGGGAAATAATGATTTGATCACCCCGTCCTTGCTCATTTTCGTAATATCCCGGATAGAACATAACGCCTTTCATCGCACAACCTCTAAGGATGTTTCCCTTCACTCTTTTCTCCGCGCTAAAGGGCTCTTTTGTTTGTTTGTTCTTTACAAACTCAATTCCCCACAACATTCCCTTGCCCCGGACGTCTCCCACCATCGGCAGGGATTCAATCTGCTCAAGAGCCTTGCGGAGATAAACCCCCATCTTGGCTGCCCGATCCACAAGGTTTTCTTCTTCAATAATACGTTGAACCTCGTTCGCAATGGCACAACAAAGGGGGTGAGCTGAAAAAGTGTATAGATGCTGGAATTCCGATCTGGTTTCTTCGAATAGTTCCATAATGTCTTCTTTAACCGCCATTCCGCCCAAGGGAGCATACCCACTGCTTACCCCTTTGGCAAAGGTGGCTATATCCGGAACGGTATTGAAAAGGTTCATGCCCATGTTTTTTCCGGTCCTTCTGAATCGGTCCCGGTTCTTTGGACACAAGATTAGCATCAGGCGGCCATCCTCGTCAAAGAGGTTTGCCGGTATTCGAGAGGGCTCAAATAGCCCAGCCTTTCAAGTCGCCAAGAGCG
>Ga0315282_10002959_pt1 | contig 30810 bp, 24 predicted proteins | sample YL17G07_20_MG_FD_203693 | JGI IMG/M metagenome (GOLD analysis project Ga0315282, IMG submission 203693) | Sediment microbial communities from Yellowstone Lake, YNP, Wyoming, USA - YL17G07_20 | ecosystem: Environmental > Aquatic > Freshwater > Lake > Sediment | place: USA: Wyoming | collected... | reverse complement strand
GCGCTTTGCCGGTGGAATCTGTGACCACCGTCGGCGCCCAGTAGGTGGTGTCGGGGAAGTACTTGCGCACTCTGGGCTGAACCGGCTGGCCGCCCTTGAAGTCGGCGAGCTTGGTGGGCGCTCGCAGGGAAGTCAGCTCCATCTTGTGCCGGCCGGAGTAGCCGGTGAACCAGTAAGTCGTGGAAAACTGCGTGTAAACGTGGTTCCAGATTCTGGCGTAAAAGACCTTTTCGGGCGGCCGGATGGTGTCCGGCCGGACGGCGTATATCGCTTCGTCCACCACTCCCAGGCTCACCTCTGCGCTCACGGGGCGACCTTGCTCGTCCTGGGTGGTGAGGGTGTAGGTCACCTTTTCCTTAGGCCGATACTGCGGCTTGTCGGTTTCGACGGTCACCTTCAGAATCTTCTCGGTAGCGGGCACCGAGATGTTCTTGGTGGCTTCAAACAGTTGTTCATCCTTGACGAAGGCGACCCCTAAAAAGAAGTTGGGTTCGTAGCGTTCTTCAATGGGAATGTCCACCGTCAGCGAAGACCCGGTCGCGGGGTGCAGCGACCATGTATAGACCTGGTGGCCCTCGGTGGTGACCAGGACCTGTGCGCCGGGCTTATGGGTCACAATCAAGACATGAGCGGTCTCGCCCGGCCGGTAGAACCGCTTGTCCGGGTAGATTTCCGGCTGCTGGTACTCCACGCCACGTTGGAAGGACTCCACCCCGGAGATCCAGAGCGTTGTTTCGTGAGTTGTCTCGCGCCCCCTGGGATCGTGCGCGGTGGCGCGCACCACCAAGCGGGACACTTGGGGCACGGTGTAGGAATAGTGCGCGACCCCTTGCGGATCGGTCGTCACGCTGGCCTGGCCCAGGGGCCGGGGGATTTCCCACGAGCCCCCGCCCTGGCGCTCTTCGAAAGCAAGCTGCACGCTGGTTGAGACAGGCTGCAGGTCGTAATCAACCGTGCGGATGGTGATGTCCGCCGGCTCGCCCGGATGGTAAACGTAGCGGTCGGTATCGACCAGGACGACGATGGTGGAATACGTCACCAGGACCGCGCGTCCTCCCTGGATCTCCCGGTTGCTCGCGTCGGTGACGCGCGCCTCAACCCGGTACTGGTAGGCACGCTTTTCTTCATCCACCTCCGTGGGCACGGCGATCCTCAAGACGCCCTCGGAGTCCAGTTGTCCGGTACCCTGGCTGATCTCCTGCCCGTAGTAATACCATCCGCCTTCTGCCTCTTCGTCGCCTTCATAGTCTTCGCTTCCCCAGAGCACGCGCCAGTAGGGGAAGTAGTAGCGCGACTTGAAGACGGAGTACTTCACGCTGCCCTTGGCCACGGGCGCGCCGAAGTAGTAACGCGCGCTGATGGTGGCTTGGATGGTTTCGCCCTGGAGGCAGCGGGCGCGGTCGGTGGAGACAGTCACTTCGAATTCCGGCTTCTTGTACTCTTCCACCTCAAAGCTGCCGTAAACCTCTTTCTCCCCGAGGTGGGCAATAATCGAATAGCCTCCCAGCGCTGCCAGTGGGCCGAGAGTGAGCTGGCCGTGAAACGACCCGAAAGGCGAAAGCGGGAGTTTCTGCTGGTAGATCGTCTTGGAGTTGGCGTCGGTGATTTCCACCGTCACGGGCTGGGGAACGTCCCGGCTGTAACGGCCCGCCCGGCGGGCCCGCAAGACACCCTTGAAATTCACTTCATGCGTGGGGCGATAGACGGGGCGGTCGGTGTAGAGGTAGCCGACGTAATCCGTAGCGGAGGAATCGTAGAAGAAAAAGGACTCGACGCTGGTGGCCGCCACGTCCTGGTCTTTCGCCGCCACCATGATGGCGTCCTCGACTTTGACCTTCTCAAAGGGGGTCTGGTAAACACCCGAGGCGTCGGTTGTGCCCCGCGCCACCTCCTGGTGGTTGTTGTAGATGATAGCGGTGGCGCCTTCCACGGGGCTGCCGGCGGCGCGCTGCGCGACGAACAGGAGAATCTGGCCGGGGGCGGTCTTTGACACCAGGGCCAAGTCGGTAATCATCAGCAGGGTGTAGGCCCGCAGCTCGCCCTGCGCGACCTCCACCAGGAACAGCCCTTTCTGGTGCAGGTCCACGGGGATCTCGCGGAATTCCGAGTCGCGTGTGCGCGGCAGCAACTCCCGCCAGGAGAGCACCAACTGTTCCCGGTTCAGCAACGGCACCTGGGCGTAAGAGGTCACGTCCAGGGGAATACGCTTCAGCTTCTGCTCGCGGACCCGGGACGCGGTATAGCGGGCGCGCGTCTCCGAGAGCAGTTGCTGGCGAAAGAAATCGCGAATCCCCAGGCGCAGATCGCGCTTCCAGGCATGGAAGCGCTCCAGCCAGGTCTTCTCGCGGGCGAGTTCCGTCTTCTCGCTGCCGAAGTGATGCGCGTCGCGGAGCCTGGAGAAGAACTGCACGGGGTCTTTGACGCGGTAAATGCGGAAATCCAGCCGGTCCACTTGCCGGAACGTCAACCAGATCCTCGGCTCCTGCGCGGGCGCGTAGGTTTGCTGCGAAGAGATGGCGAAGAAAGGTTCGGTAGATTCGGGTTCCTCGGGGAGCGCCGCCGAGACCGCGCAGAGCAAGCCCAGCACTAAGCGGGTGGAGGTGCGCAGCGCGCTGTAGCGGCGGCTGAGGACTGCCGCAGAATTACGGCGCTCCCCGAGTGCTGCGGGGCAGGCTCCGGGCGCTGCTACCGCTCGCCCTCGCGACGCAGGGGAAAAGCCGTCGAGTTGCATACTCTCCTAACGTAGAAGGTTGAAACGATAGACGCCGAGGAACCGCGGGTTGGCCTCGAGCGGCCTCCAGCGCGGGTCCGGGTGCGCGCCCAAGAGTCTGGCCCGCAGGTGGCGGATTTCGCCCCGCCGCCCGTCCAGGTCGCCGGTGTGATAGACGATCCAGTCCGTGCCTTGCGGCTGGAAGTGGGAATGTCCCACAAAAAGAATCGCGTGAAACGGCTCGCGTTGGGCGGGCTGGTAGAAAAAGAGAAGGTCGCCCGGCCGCGCGGCGCGCAAATCGCGCGACACGGAAAAGGTGTTGTACCGAAGGAGCGTGGCCGCATCGGCAAATTCCGCGAACGCCCCGCCCTGTAAATCCGTGGGCGAGAGCGGCCCCGCGCGCGTGCGAAAAAGCCCCCGTCCCAGAGGCCACTCGGGGTAGGCGAACTTGCTGACGTCGCCAAAGCCCGGCTCGTCGGGAAGGCCGGCCGCGCGCCGCCAGGCAGGTGTGTGCGCCACCAGCGCCTGGCGATACGCGTAGCGAATCAAGGCCGCGCAGTCCTGGACTTCCTCGAGCGCCCGCGGCGTGGGCTGATAGTACAAAGCCTCGGCGAGAAACGTGAGCCAGCGCGTGAAGTTCTCGCGATCGGCGGCGAGGTCCAGGCGCGCCGCGTCGGGAAGGCCGTCACCAAGGCTGTCAGCCCATGTTGCCTGGTCCGGCAGGACGCCGCTCCGAGGATTCAGCGGCCAAGTACGTTCGGCCGAGGCCGGATTCTTCAGACGGTCAGCCGAGAGACCCTCCCGCCTCTGGCTCAGGGCAGCGTAGCCGGCGAGCACGAGAAGGAGCGAAATCACAAGGAAGCGGGGCCACGGGCGGGATGGCAGAGCGCGACACACAAGCAGACTCGATGCAGAAGGCGGCGCGAAATCGCGCCCATTCTAAGAGTCCAGTTCGGTGCGTGCAAGGCTTTTCCTCGGTCATCACGAATTCAAGTTGAACTCCTGGCCTCAGCCTTGAATAATAAGCAGGACATCACGGAATTGCCGGAGACGAAATGACGACGCGAAAGTGGTTATGGATGTTGGCTCTCTGCTGCTTCTTCGGTGCTCACCGTCTCAAGGCGCAGTCCATTTCCATTGAAGGCGCGCCTGCGGAGACTGGTTACAACAGTGGCTCGGTGGCGACGCTCCGCGCCACGCTGAGAGGCGTTTCCGGCGACGTCGCGGGTTATATCGTTTTTGCCGAAATCCAGTACCTTGGCACTACTGGCGTGAGCAGCGTTCAGCTTGACCCGCAACCCGACAGCAAGCCCGGCGAAGTGCGCCTAGCAGGCGAATGGCTGATTCCCTCCCAGGCCCCGACTGGAATCTATGGCGTTACCCTGCGGGTCGTGGATCGTAGCAGCGAGGAGGTCTTGGCGGAGAGGAAAATTCGTGGGTTCGCCGTGTATCGAAAACTTGCGCGGATCGCGCGTCTGAGTCTGGATAAGACCTTCTACTCCGTCGGCGAACCGATCCAGTGCGAGGTGGTGCTCGAGAACCTCACGGAGCGCGACTTGAAGGATTTGCGCGTCGAGTTTTCCAACGCCAACTATCCTTGGATCTCGCTCTTCGCAACCGAAGGTGGTTCATCTGCGCAGCCGGCCGAGAACCCTGAGCTCGCCATCAGAGTTATGCGCGATCACCTTGACCTGGATGCCGGAAGCAGGGTGATGATCCCGATGATGCCCGCGGGCACCGCTACCTTCCTCCAGGGCCAGCAGGTGGCCGTGCTCGGAGCGGGAGGGCCGGCACGGCACGAAAAGCTGCCGCCGCCGGAGGTGGACACCTACACCGTCGCCGTCTGGAACGCGGACCGCTCGGTGCTCTACGACATGCAATTCACCACGCCGACGGTTGTGCGACCCGTGGACCGTGATCTTCCCAAACCCTACAGCCGGAACTTCGCCCACCCGTACAATTCCGAGATCGATTTCGTGAAGTACCGCCAGTTTTACCCGCCGGGGCATGTCTCTCCAGCAATCACCGTGGACCACACCCGCACGCTTTACCAGCCCGGAGATAAGGTCGTCCTCAGAGTGACGGTCGAGAACCGGGGGAAGGAAGCGGAAACGTCGTTGACGCTGCGGGCGAAGATCAAGGGTCCCTCCGGGCGGCAGTTTGAGGCTCAAACCCACAAGGTCATCGACGACCTGCCGAGCGGCGGCACACACGCCTTCGAATACGACGTTTGGGAGATTCCAGCCTCCCAGCCGCCCGGCATCTACTCCGTCACATTGACGACGGAATCGGGCGGCAAGCAGCAGGCCGAGACGGTGACGGAAATTGCGGTTAACAGTTTGCCGGCTTCTCTGCTCGTCGTCAGTCCGCACGAAGATGATGAGTACTCCTATGCCGGCCTCATCCGCGCCGCCGTGGAAGCGGGCATGCCGGTGCGGGCGGTGATTCTCACCAGCGGTGACGTCGGCGCCTGCGAGATCTACTACTCCAAGCCCTGCGGTCCCAACGAGGCCCGGGAATTCGGGCTCGTGCGCATGGAGGAGACCGCGGAGGCGCTCGAGCACATCGGGCTCGCGCGCGACAAGCTGACGTTTCTGGGCCTGCCCGACGGCGGCTCGGGAGCCATCTGGTCGCCGCACATCGACGCTGCGTATCCCTTCCTGTCGATCTACCTCGCCACCGACCACGCGCCTTACGAGAATGTGCTGAAGCCCAACCTGCCCTTCGCGCGTAAACCCGTGGTTGACCTCATCAAGCAGATCATCACGGAGTTTCGGCCCGCGATGATTGCCACGACGCATCCGGATGAGCGGCACGTGGACCATCGTGTCACAAACTGGTTCGTGCTCAAGGCCTGCCAGGAGCTGTGGCGCGAAAAACACATTGATCCCGCCACGGTTGTGCTGGCTGATGACGCTTACGGGGCGGGCGGTTTCAAGCCTGCTCCCTATCGCTACGGGAAGATGACGGTATTCGCGAGCGGCGAGGCCTCGGCGCTCAAAGAAGAGATGCGGTGGCTCTACCAGTCGCAGGGCGGGAATATGGCTGAGGGCATGCGGCAGACGTTTCGAGAGCTCCCCCGCGAGGAGCACCATCTCCGCATCTTGGATTGGCAGGAACACGCGGGGTGGAATGAGTAGCCTTGAGTTGCATCCGTACGGACTGGCCCTGACTCCAACTCCGGTCTGCGACTTCTTGCCACGTTGACAAGGTCTGGAGGCGCTGCGATTATCGAGTCTCGCCGGGCGCAGACCGCTTGACAGCCGGCCTCACAACTCGCTTGTCCTGGCGGCTTGGCCGCACCGCCGAGGGTGCTCTGACAGGGGAAAGGGTTCTTGCCCCTGCTCGCGGAAAGCCGCAGGCTTCTCCCACAGCAGGGCGGCGCAGTTTTCGGACCGCCGCTGTTCAGCGGCGCCGGCCAATGGGTAAGAATGTGAGCCGTTCGAGCCTCCCGCGCCCACGCGCAAGTCTCCTGGAGGGTGAGTCAGATGAAGGAACTAGCTGAACTGGCAAAACCGTTGATTGTGCCGCCGCTTCATGAACGCTTTGCTCCGGCCGTCCTGGCCAATCACGCCTATCTCGAGCGCGTGCGGAAGTCGGGGCAAGCGCTGCCCCTGGTCATCGGGCTTGAACGTGGAGACGGCTCCGTCTCAGTGTACAGGACTGCCTGCTTCGACGAGCGCTCGAGTTCCTCGTCGCTGAATCTGCCTTACGCGGAGCGGCTGGTGAAATCGCTCCTCTGGCAGCGGGGCGGCTGGCGTGTCTATGTCGGCGGGCCGCGAAGCATCGGTGAACATATCAAGCAGACGTATTCGGCGCATGGCGCGCGGGCGTTCGACGCCGACTTCATGGGAGGTGTTTACGAGCATCCCTTCACCGTGGAAATCACCGATCCTGAAAAGAGCCCGGCGCCCTCCGAGGGCACGGTGCGCTTGGGCGGGCACCTGGAAGGATGCCGCATCGGTTTCGACCTCGGTGCGAGTGACCGCAAGGTAGCTGCGGTCATCGATGGCGAGGCGGTTTACACAGAAGAGGTGGTCTGGGACCCAAGAAATGCCACTGACCCGAGCTACCACTTCAACGAAATCATGGCTGCGCTGAAATCTGCGGCTCAACACCTCCCCCGTGTGGACGCCATCGGCGGCAGCGCGGCAGGAGTCTATATCAACAATCGCCCCAGGGTTGCGTCTCTCTTTCGGGGAATTCCTAAGGAGCTCTTTGACAAGAAAATCACCCGACTCTTTGTGGATTTGAAGGACGCCTGGGGCGGAATTCCCTTCGCGGTGGTGAATGACGGAGAAGTGACCGCGCTGGCCGGGGCCATATCGTTGAACGATGTCGCCGTGCTCGGTATCGCGTTGGGCTCCAGTCAGGCTGGCGGATACGTGACGGAAAGCGGCGAGATCACGACCTGGCTGAACGAACTTGCCTTTGTGCCGGTGGAGTACGACCCCGAGGCTCCGGCGGATGAATGGTCAGGAGATCGTGGCTGCGGCGCGCAGTATTTCTCGCAGCAGGCCGTGTTCCGCCTGGCGCCGGTGGCAGGAATCAAGCTTGACGAGTCGCTGGGCCTGGCAGAGAAACTCAAGTCCGTGCAGGAACTGCTGCGCGCCGGCGACGAGCGCGCCCGGCTGATCTTCGAGACCATCGGCTGCTATGTGGGTTACGGCATCGCCCACTACGCTGACTTCTACAAGCTGCGCCACGTGCTGGTGCTGGGCCGCGTGATGTCGGGCGAAGGAGGTGACATCATCCTGCGCCGGGCGCAGGAGGTGCTGAAAAAAGAGTTGCCAGAACTCGCGGCAAAGCTCATCGTGCATCTGCCGGACGAGTCCACGCGGCGCGTTGGGCAGGCGGTGGCGGCAGCCAGCTTGCCGGTTATCAGCTAAGAATCAGGAGATATGGAATGGACCTGCATAATCCCAACGCGGAGATTTATGTTCCGGACGGCTCCCCCGTAGATCTGGCTTTGTGGCGCACCACGCACCTGGGCGTCGGTGCCCACCAGGACGACCTCGAGATCATGGCCTTTCACGGCATCCTGGAGTGCTTCGGCAAGAGCGACCGCTACTTCACGGGCGTCACGGTGACCAATGGCGCTGGCAGCCCGCGCTCCGACCTCTACGCGCACTACACGGACGAACAGATGCAGGCGGTGCGACGGCTCGAGCAGAAGAAAGCGGCGTTCGTGGGCGAATACTCCGCGCACGTTTTCCTCGACTACCCCAGCAGCGCTGTGAAGGACACCGCCAACACCGATGTCATCGAAGACCTGAAGAAAGTCGTTGGGGCCACGCGGCCGCAGGTGATCTACACCCACAACCTCGCCGACAAACACGACACGCATGTGGCTGTCGTCCTGCGGGTCATCCGCGCCCTCCGGGAGTTGCCCGCCGAGTTGCATCCGCAGCGGCTTTATGGCTGCGAAGTCTGGCGGAACCTCGACTGGCTGAATGACCAGGACAAGGTCGTCTTCGACGTCTCCGCGCACGAGAACCTGGCGGCGTCGCTCGTGGGGATCTTTGACTCGCAGATCTGCGGCGGGAAGCGATACGACCTGGCCACCATGGGCCGGCGCCGCGCCAACGCGAGCTACCTGGAGTCACATGCCACGGATGTGGCCACCTCCGTAATCTTCGGCCTCGACCTGACGCCGCTGATCAAGGACGCCAGCCTGGATGTGAAGGAATACATCGCCTGCTTCATCAACCACTTCGCCCAGGAAGTCTCCCGCCGCATCGCGACGCTATCGTGAAAGGCGCTGTCGCGGCGGCCCTTAGGCCAGCGTTTTGTTTTCAGCAGATTGCCCGCCTGAAGGTGACCTCTGCGTCCCGCCCGACTGGCACACGCATCCCACCCAGGGAGAGGAACGGCTCGCGGGTGCGTGGGTCACCGAGGCCGCAAGCCAAGCCGGCTGTGGTGTTGAAGCTGATGCCCAACTCTCGTCGCTTCCAGTTGGCGCGACAAAAGTCTTCCTCTGACAGTTGAGAGTCGAAAGTCAAACGGCAGTGACTGTCAAGTGTTGACTCAAAGCTGGATACCACGATGAAGCTTTCGGCTTTCAGCTAGCAGCGGACAGTCGCGTCACAGCTCGACTCCGGCGACCGCTAAAGCTCGCTGGAAGGGCTGATCTACCGGCTGCTGGCGCCGACGGCGTTGAGGTAAGTTTCCACCATCCGGGAGAACGTCCGGACCTTGGGGGGGAGTTCGTGCACGGCAAACACGGCCGCTTGCCTGATCTCTTCCAGGGCGCTGAGCTGCACGCCGATGGCGTCCAGAGCCGCTTCGAGCGGAAACTCCACGCCCACCAGAGCCGTGGGGTTGAAGCTGATGGCGGTTTTTAGCTCGCGCTCGACCTTGTCGGCGGTGGTCCGCACGCCGCGCTGTTTTTCCAGAAACGCCTTCCAGTTCGGCCCGGACTCGGGGAAACCCTCGTGCGCATGCAGGTGGCCGTAGTATTCTAGTTCGCACCCCAGCCATTCCAGGTCGTGCGCGAGCTGGAGAAGTTTGTGGACCGGCATAGAAACTATTGTAATCGAAGTCCGCGGCGAGCGGTGGGGTTTAGCAGAGTGGTGAAAGACGCTGCGCGGCAACCGCAGGACCTTTGGGTCTGCATGAGAGGATTCGGCGTCCAATGTCCTGGCGCCAAGAGGTGAACATGGAATATCGCACACTCGCCCACACCGATTTGACAGTCTCGCGGCTTTCCTTCGGCAACATGACGTTTGGTTCCCAGAGCGACGAGGCCGCCGCCTTCCGCATCGTGGATCGCTGCCTGGAGGCGGGCATCAACTTCTTCGACACCGCAAACATCTACAATCAGGGCTTGGCCGAAACCATTCTCGGCCAGGCGCTGGGGGGTCGCCGCGCCCAGGTTGTCCTGGCCACGAAAGTTCGCGGCAAGATGGAGAACGCCCCCGACGAAACCGGCCTCACGCGCGCCGCGATGCATAAAGCCGTCGAGTCGAGCCTCCGGCGCCTCCAGACCGACTATGTGGACATCTACTACCTCCACCAGCCCGACTACGACGTGCCGCTTGAGGAGACCCTCGCCGCGATGGACGAACTGGTGCGAGCGGGCAAGGTGCGCTATCCCGCGGTCTCCAATTACGCCGCCTGGCAGGTGTGCGAAATCCACTGGATCGCGGCGAAGAACGGCTTCCAGCCGCCTTACATTTCGCAGCCTATGTATAACCTGTTGGCGCGCGGCATCGAGGAGGAATACCTGCCCTTCTGCCAGCGCTTCGGCATGGCCGTGATTTCTTACAACCCGCTCGCCGGCGGCTTGCTCACCGGCAAGCACTCGCGCCAGCGCAGCCCCATCGCTGGAACACGTTTCGACGGAAACAAGCTGTATCTCGACCGCTACTGGCACGATGACTACTTCGCGGCGGTCGAAGAATTGGCGGCGATTGCGCGAGAGGCAGGGAAGACCCCCGTGGAACTGTCCTTCCAGTGGTTGCTCGACCAGCCGCAGGTGGATTCCATCATCCTGGGCGCGTCGCGGTTGGAGCAACTCGAGGAGAACCTGAAAGCCTGCGAGGGCGGACGACTCGATGAATCCACGCTCGCCCGTTGCGACGCCGTCTGGAAGCGCCTGCGCGGCATCACGCCCAAGTACAACCGGTAGGGAAGCAGAGACGGCCCGGGGCTGTCTCAGCGCAGGCTGGCGCAGACCGCAAGGATATGGGCCAGGTCCGGCGACCGCCGCTACAGTGCACGTGCTGGAGACGGCTGTAGCAGAGGTTGCAGGGCGCGCCCGGACCTTCCACCCAGGCGCGGTCGCCTTCGCCGCCAGCGAGCAGCGTGGACGGCGACACACGCTTGACAGCGGAGGATGAATTCATTACGGTAAGCGCTTACATCGGCGCGGTTGAGGCCGCCCGACTTCATGGCCATGGGCGCGGGCCATGAAGTTCGCAGCGTAGCGCCCGAGGAAGACCCTCGCGCCCACTCCTGAACCCGGGGCAGACAATGCGCTCCGGGCCTATCAGGGCTGGCAAATCCTGGAGGCGAATCATCATGTCCAAAGAGAAGTTTGCGCTCGGAATTGACTACGGAACGGAATCGGGCCGCGTCGTGCTGATTCGCGTGCGCGACGGCGAGGAAATCGCGGCGGCGGTCGTCGCTTACCCGGACAGTGTCATTGACGAAAGGCTGCCCGGGGGGCCGAAGCTCGAGGCCGACTGGGCTCTGCAAAATCCTCGCGACTACTTCCTAGTGCTGGAGAAGGGCGTGCCCAAGGTCTTGAAAACGGCCCAGGTCAAACCCGACGACATCGTCGGGATCGGGACCGACTTTACGGCCTCCAGTCCTCTGCCGACCAAGCGCGACGGCACGCCGCTCTGCTTCTTGCCCCAGTACCGTAAGCACCCGCATGCCTGGGTCAAGATCTGGAAGCATCACGCGGCGCAGCCGGAAGCGAACCGCATCAACCAGGTGGGCCGCGAGCGGAACGAGGAGTTCATCCGCATCTACGGCGGCAAGTACTCTTCCGAATGGTTCTTCTCCAAGCTCTTCCAGGTGCTCGACGAGGCCCCGGACATCTACGATGCGGCCGAGCGGTTCATCGAAGGTGCCGATTGGATTGTCTGGCAGCTGACGGGCCAAGAGAAGCGCAACACTTGCACGGCAGGCTACAAGGCCATGTGGGTGAAGGGCGTGGGATTCCCCTCGCGGGATTTCTTCCGGGCCTTGCACCCCCGCCTGGAAAATGTCATCGAGGAGAAAGTCGGGACCACTTTCTATCCGCTCGGCGCGAAGGCCGGCGGCCTGACGCCATTCTGGGCGCGCAAAACGGGCCTGAAGGAAGGCACGCCGGTCTCTACCGGTAATGTGGACGCGCACGTCGCCGTGCCGGCCACGACGGTGACGCAGCCCGGGTCGCTGGTGATGATCATGGGCACCTCGATCTGCCACATGCTGTTCGGCACCGAGAGGCAGATGGTGGAAGGGATGTGCGGGACCGTGGAGGACGGCATCGTCCCCGGCCTGTGGGGCTTTGAGGCCGGACAATCCGCAGGGGGCGATATCTTCGCCTGGTTCTTCGAACACGGCGTGCCCGATTACGTCCACCGGGAAGCCCGTCGGCTGAAAATCCCTTACGTCGCGGCGCTCGAGAAGTGCGCAGCGGCGCTCCAGCCCGGCGCCTCGGGGCTGGTGGCGCTCGACTGGTGGAATGGCAACCGGTCGGTCCTGGTGGATGTGGACTTGACGGGGATGCTGCTGGGCATGACGCTCGCCACGCGCGCCGAGGAAATTTACCGCGCCCTCATCGAAGCCACGGCCTTCGGCACGCGGACCATCGTCGAAGCCTTTGAGTCAAAGGGCATTCATGTTAGGGAGCTGGTCGCCTGCGGGGGGCTCCCGGAGAAGAGCCCACTGCTGATGCAGATTTACGCCGACGTCACGGGGCGCGAGATCAAGCTGGCGAAACGCCTGCAGACTTGCTCGGCGCTCGGCGCTGCCATGCACGGCGCCGTGGCAGCGGGTCGCGCGGCGGGCGGCTACGATTCCATCTTTGAAGCCGCCGAGCACATGGCGCACGTGCAGAAGTTGAGCTATCGGCCACGACCTGAGAACCACGCGGTCTACAATCGACTTTTCCAGGAGTACCAGACCTTGCACGACTATTTCGGCCGGGGCACGAATGACGTGATGAAGCGGCTAAAGGCGCTGAAGCGGGAACGGGCTTCCTCATAGGCTGGGGTGGGCAGAGGTCGCAACGCCTGCACCTTTGAGCGGCGGCAAACGCGGAACGGTAGTTTTGTGTCACAGACCAAGTTTGCACTGGGAATTGACTTTGGGACGGAGTCCGGACGCGTGGCGCTTTTTGACGTCCGCGACGGGACTTTAGCCGCTGGCTCCGCGATCATCCCCTACCCCGATGGCGTGATCACCGAGAGGCTGCCCGCGGGACCCCAGCTCGACCCCGACTGGGCCCTGCAAAATCCCCGCGACTATTTTCGGGTCGTCGAGAAGGGCGTGCCCCAAGCTCTCAAAGCTGCAAAGGTCCAGGCCGAGAACGTTATCGGGATCGGCACGGATTTCACTTCCTGCACGGTCTTAGCCACCAAGCGGGAGGGCACCCCGCTGTGTTTTCTGCCGGAATACCGCAAGAAGCCGCACGCTTGGGCGATCCTCTGGAAACACCACGCCGCGCAGTCGGAAGCGGATCGCATCAACGAAGTCGGGCGCGAACGCCAGGAGGAGTTCATCTCCATTTACGGCGGCAAGTACTCATCCGAGTGGTTCTTCTCGAAAGTCTTGCAGGTGCTGAACGAGGCGCCGGAGATTTACGCGGCTGCGGACAAGTTCATCGAGGGTGCGGATTGGATTGTGTGGCAACTGACTGGGGAAGAAAAGCGCAATACCTCCACCGCTGGCTATAAGGCCATGTGGGTGAAGGGCAGAGGTTTTCCCTCTCGGGGTTTTTTCCGCGCGGTGCATCCTGGCCTTGAGAACGTTATCGAAGAAAAAGTTGGCACCGCATTCTATCCCTTGTGCACACGGGCCGGCGGGCTTCGTCCCGACTGGGCGCACAAAACGGGCTTGCGAGAGGGCACGCCGGTATCGGTCGGCGTTGCCGACGGTCACGTCGCGATCCCTGCAACCACTGTCACGCGGCCAGGCGCGTTGGCGATGGTCATGGGCACGTCGCTCGTCCACATGCTGCTCGGAACCACACGGCAGATGGTGGAAGGGATTTGCGGAGTGGTCGAGGACGGCATCGTGCCGGGCTTCTGGGGATACGAGGCCGGGCAGTATGCGGGCGGCGACATCTTCGCCTGGTTTTTCGAACACAGTGTTCCCGAATCGACCCATCGCGAAGCTCGGCGCCTCGGGATTCCCTTCACGGCGCTGCTGGAGAAGCGCGCCGCGACGCTGCAGCCGGGCGAGTCAGGCCTGCTGGCCCTGGACTGGTGGAACGGCAACCGCTCGGTCCTAGTGGATGCGGACTTGACGGGCCTGTTGCTAGGCGCGACGCTCGCCACGCGCCCCGAGGAGATCTGTCGGGCCCTGATCGAAGCGATGGCCTTCGGCACGCGGCAGATTATCGAAGCCTTCGAGGCCAAGGGGCTCGTCACGCAGACCTTGGTGGCTTGCGGCGGCCTGCCGGAAAAAAACAAATTGCTGATGCAGATCTTCGCCGACGTGACGGGCCGGGAAATTAAGCTGGCCAAACAACTCCAGACTTGCTCGGCGCTCGGCGCTGCTATGCACGGTGCCGTGGCCGCGGGTGGCGCGGCGGGTGGCTACGATTCCATCTTTGAAGCCGCCGAGCACATGGCGCACGTGCAGAAGCTGACTTACCGGCCGCGGCGCGAACACCACGAGGTTTATAATCGGCTGTTCAAGGAGTACCAAACCTTGCACGACTATTTCGGCCGCGGCGCGAATGACGTGATGAAGCGGCTGAAGGCGCTGAAACTCGAGCGAACCGTGTAGGAACACGGCGGGGCGCCTGCGACCGTCCAGCGCGCCGTCTCTACGCTTATGCCGACCTTTGAACAACTGCGGCGGGAAGTCTGGGAAACGAATCTGGGGATTCTTCGCGCCGGGTTGGTGACCATGCACGCCGGCAATGCCAGCGGCATCGACCGCCAGCGTGGCTTGGTGATCATCAAGCCGAGCGGGATGGACTACGACAAGCTGCGCCCGGCGGACATGGTGGTCGTGGACCTCGCGGGTCACAAAGTCAAAGGCAAGTGGAAACCCTCGGTGGACCTGCCCCACCACCTCTATCTGTACAAGCACCGGCCCGAGATTGGCGGCGTCATCCACACGCACTCGAATTACGCCACCGCCTTCGCCTTGCTGGGCCGGCCGCTGCCGGTTTACCTGACGGCCATGGCTGACGAGTTCGGCGCGGAAGTTCCCTGTGCGCCTTACGTGGACAACCTGGGCGACCACATCGGCGAGACCATTCTGGAGCACATGGGGAAGGCACCCGCGATTCTTCTGGCCCACCACGGCGTGTTCAGCTGGGGGCCGACACCGCGGGCGGCACTCAAATCCGCCGTGATGCTCGAGGACGTGGCGAGAACTTGCCTGCTTGCTTTCCTGCTTGGTGAGCCGAAGCCGTTGCCTCCGGAAGAAATCCAGAAGTGGTATAACCGTTACCACACGACGTACGGGCAGGAGAAAAAGCGGTGACGGTTGCCCGCGGCGGCACCTGCTGACATCTCTTGGGCTGCTCGCTGATATCTGGAAACTCAAGGACACGCCATGAGCTTATCCATGTCATTGTCTCTCGCCTTTTGGGTGGCACCCGGCACCGCCGACACCAGCCGGCGCATCATCCTGCTCAACCCCGTGGACATGGCCATCATCATCGTCTACTTCGCCATGGTCCTGGGTATCGGCTTCTACTTGAAGCGCTTCACCAAGAGCGGCAAAGACTTCTTCCTGGCGGGCCGCGAGATGACGGCCTGGGTGGCGGGCTTGAGCTTCATCTCCGCCAACCTCGGCGCCCTGGAGCTGATGGGTTGGGCGGCCGCGACGTATCAATACGGCATCCTGGCCGCGCACTGGTACTGGATTGGCGCGATCCCGGCCATCCTGTTCCTGGGCCTCGTCATGATGCCTTTCTATTACATCTCCAAGACCCACTCGGTCCCCGGATATCTGCAGCTCCGCTATGGAGAATCCGCTCGCGGGCTTGCCGCCGTAATGTTCGCTTTCATGACCATCCTGATGGCCGGCATCGACATGTACGCCATGGCGCTGGTCATGAAGGTGGTGCTGGGTTGGGACATCCACTTCAGCATCTGGGTCTCGGCTATGACGGTGGCGATCTACGTGGCCCTCGGCGGACTGTTCTCGGCCATCTTCAACGAGGTGTTGCAGTTCTTCCTCATCTGGCTGGGCGCGCTGCTCATTCCCATTTTGGGCTTGATCGAGACCGGCGGCTGGTCCGGGCTCGTGGCCCGGATTCACCAGAACTTTCCGCAGGGAGACTACACGCACCTCTGGGGACCGACGGCAAGCTTCGCCGACAACCCCATGGGCATCCACTGGACGGGCCTCGTCTTGGGACTGGGCTGGGTGATTTCCTTTGGCTACTGGACAACGGATTTCCTGGTGGTGCAGCGCGTGATCGCCGCCAAGGACATTCGCGCCGCCAAGATGGCGCCCATCATCGGCTCCTTCTTCAAAATGGCCGTGCCGTTCATCGTCATCCTGCCGGGACTGCTGGCGCTGGCGGTGTTGCCTTTCAGCTTGGTCCCCGAAAGCGCCGTCGGGCCGGGACAGCACAGCTACAACGAAGTCCTGCCGTTAATGCTGGCGCGCTACTGCGGCCCCGGCTTGCTCGGTTTGGGGATTACGGCGCTGATTGCCGGATTCATGTCCGGCATGGCCGGGAACGTCAGCGCCTTCGCCACGGTCTGGACCTACGACCTCTATCGGTCGTTCATTCGCAAGGGCGCGCCCGACGCCCACTACGTCAAGGTGGGGCGCTGGTGCATCATCCTGGGCGTCCTGATTTCGATCGGCACGGCCTACTTGGTGATGCAGTTCAAGAGCATCATGGATTACGTGCAAGCGCTCTTCAGCTTCTTCATCGCGCCCCTGTTTGGCACCGTGGTGCTCGGCATGCTGTGGAAGCGCGTCACGCCGGCGGCGGGCTTCTGGGGATTGCTGGCGGGAACGGTTTCGTCCATCACCATGTGGGGGCTGGTCCGGGCTGACCACAGCTTGCTGGCTTACATTGCGCTTTCGCCCCACGCCAAGGACATGGCCGAGAATATGTATCGCGCCCTGTGGTCCTGGCTGATCTGCGTGAGCGTGACGGTGGTGGTCACCGCCTTCACCAAGCCCAAACCTCTCGAGCAATTGACCGGCTTGGTTTACGGATGCACGGAGTTGCCCAGCGAGGGGCATCTGCCGTTGTGGAAGCGGCCGATTTGCTGGGCTGTCATCTCGGCAGCGCTGTTTGTGATTTTGCAGATCATCTTCTGGTAACAGGCTGGAATCATGATTCCTGATACCGCCGGGCAGAAGCTAATTTCTCTGCACGCGCCTGACGTCGCCATCATCGCGATTTACTTCGCGATGGTGATTGCGATCGGGTTCTATCTCAAGCGCCATACGGGCAAGGGCGAAGGGTTCTTCCTCGCCGGCCGCGAAATGAGTGCCTGGGTGGCGGGCCTGAGTTTTATCTCTGCCAACCTGGGCGCACTGGAATTGATGGGCTGGGCCGCCGCGTCCTATCAGTACGGCATCCTCTCGGCGCACTGGTACTGGATCGGTGCTATTCCCGCCATGCTTTTCCTGGGCATCGTGATGATGCCCTTCTACTACATCTCGAAGACCCATTCGGTCCCCGGCTATCTGAAGCTCCGCTACGGCGAGCCCACCCGCCTGCTTAGCGCGGCCTCCTTCGCTGTGATGACCGTGTTGATGTCGGGCGTCAGCATGTACGCCATGGCCCTGGTGATGAAGGTGGTCTTGGGCTGGAACATCCACTTCAGCATCTGGGTCTCCGCCCTGACGGTAGGCATCTACGTGGCGCTCGGCGGGCTGTTTTCGGCCATCTTCAATGAAGTGCTGCAGTTCTTCCTCATCTGGCTGGGCGCACTGCTCATTCCCATTTTGGGACTAATCGAAGCCGGCGGCTGGTCCGGCATGGTGGCGCGCATCCAGCAGAACTTCCCGCAGCAGGACTACACGCACATCTGGCGCAGCCTGGGCAGCTTCTCGGATAACCCGATGGGAATCCACTGGACGGGCATCGTCTTCGGTCTGGGGCTGATCGGCTCGTTCGGCTACTGGACGACGGATTTCCTGGTTGTGCAGCGTGTGCTCGCCGCCAAGGACCTCCGCGCCGCCAAACTCGCGCCCATCATCGGCTCGTTCTTCAAGATGGCCGTGCCGCTCATCGTCATCCTGCCGGGTTTGCTGGCTCTGGCTGTGCTACCGTTCCCGCTTGTTCCCGAGAGTGCCCTTGGTCCGGGCGAGCACAGCTACAACGAAGTCTTGCCGCTGATGCTGGCGCGTTACTGCGGGCCGGGGCTACTCGGGTTGGGTATCACCGCGCTCATCGCCGGCTTCATGTCGGGCATGGCCGGCGACGTCAGCGCATTCGCGACCGTCTGGACATACGATCTCTACCGCTCGCTGTTTCGCAAGGATGCTCCCGACGCACACTACGTAAAGATGGGCCGCGCCTGTACCGTGCTCGGCGTCCTGCTCAGCATTGCTACCGCGTACCTGGTGATGGAATTCAAGAGCATCATGGACTACGTGCAGGCGCTCTTCAGCTTCTTCATCGCGCCGCTGTTCGGGACGGTTTTCTTGGGGATGATTTGGGGGCGCATCACGCCGGCGGGTGGATTCTGCGGCTTGCTGGCGGGAACGCTCTCTTCAGTCGGGATGTGGCTGCTGGTAAGGGCCGATCCGAGCAAACTCGCCTGGATCGCCCTCTCCTCGCAGGCCAAGGACATGGCCGAGAACATGTACCGGATTCTGTGGGCGGGTGTGATTTGCATCACGGTGACCGTTGTGGTCAGCGCGTTCACCCGACCGAGACCCGACGAGGAGTTGAAAGGCTTGGTTTACGGCTTCACGGAAGTGCCGAGCGAAGGGCATCTGCCGCTCTGGAAGCGGCCGATTTTCTGGGCCGGCGTTTCCGCTGTGCTTTTCCTGATTTTGCAGGTTATTTTCTGGTAGCCGGTGATCGCGGCCCTCGGGCCTGTCGCCTGCCGACGAATTGAGGTTAAAGGATATGGGTGAACACCATCGCATCATTCCGGTTTGGTTTTTCGTGGGTGTGATCCTGCTCATTTACGGCGTGCTGATCTTGGCGGCCGGCATCTATCATTTCTCCGATCCTCCCTCGACGGTCCTTGGCAACCTGCATCCGGAAATCTGGTGGGGCGCCCTGCTCACGATTATTGGCGGGGTCTATGTCTATCTCTTCCTGCCGCGGAAGTCATAGGCCAGCCCCGCGGCGGGAACGTGTCCGCGTCGGGTCACCTTTACCCCTCGTGACAGTCGCGCCTCCGCTCCGCGCGCAAAAGCGTTATCGCGAAAGCAGCCTTTCTTCTGCGCCCCCCCTGGCACCTCCGCTTCAATCCTGGCTCACATCTCGGGAATCCCCAAATCCTTGCTGCCCAGCGGCGATATCTTCGCCTGGGGCGCGTACTGCTCGAGCAGGTCGAGCGCGAGGCGCGCACGGTGGACGCGTTCGCGCCCCATATTCACCGCCAGGTCTTCGATGTGCCGACCGGAAGGATAGATGTCCGGGGCGTTGCGCAGGCCGAACTTGAAGTAAATGGGTGCGCCCACCTGCACCAGTTGGGGCATCTCGTAGTAGCGCACGAAGCCGCCGAAGTTATCCGGCACTTCGATGTAGAGGTCGATGGGAATATCCACGGCCTGGCGCAGCGCGCCAACTTGCGCGGGACTGAGGTCGGTGGGAATGTTAAGGGTCGAGACACCGGCGCGCTCAAACAGCCTGGCGGTGGCGGGATTGGCCGCGGGCAGCGTGACGGAACTCTTGATGACGAGATTCTTCGGCAGCTCGCCCTTCTTCTTCATTTCGTTGAGCACCCAGATGAGGCCGAGGTCGGCGGGCAGCACGCTGCGAATGCCCAGGTCGCACGCCCGGCGGACGTCCTCGATGGCATAGACCAGTTGGTCGGCGCCGCGGTGCTGCCATCCAATCACCTTCCCGCCGGTGGACGCTGCCTGCGCGCCGGTTTCAAACGGCGCGCGCGGGCCAACAAACAGGCACACCTCGATGCGCTGATCGTGCCCGATGCGCGCCATTTCCGCGATTTCCTTCTTGGTGAGCAACAGGATGCCGCTGCCCTGGCTGACGCGATGGATGGGCACCTGGAGTTCCTTGGCTGCGGCCAGGACCTCGCGGAAAACGCGCGGCCCTTCGACGCTCGGAATCTCAAAGCGCCACTGCCCGCCGTCCGGGAAGCGCTTGTTGCTGGGCTTGAGTTCATGATTGTCTGCCGTCGGCAGACCAAGCTTGGCGAGGAACTGCTGAGTCTTTTTCATCTTCTCCCTCGTCGATCGCTTTGGAGGCGGCGCACTCCGTTGCCCCTCCTAACTCCTGACTTCTGACTCCTGCCTATTGCGTGTACTTCAGATAGACCGTGCGCGTCTCCGTATAGAAATCGAGCGCGGCCGGCCCCTGCTCGCGCATGCCGAAGCTGGACTCCTTGGTGCCGCCGAAGGGGAGCTGATACTCCACGCCCGCCGTCGGCAGGTTCACGGTAATCAGGCCGGCTTCAATCCGGTTGATGAACTGGTGGACCCGCGTCAGGTCTTTTGAAACGATCGACGCCGAAAGGCCGAAGCGCGCACTGTTGGCCAAGCGCATCGCGTCCTCGAAATCTTCGGCCACCATCAGCGCCAGGACCGGCCCGAAGACTTCTTCCTGGGCGATGCGCATCTCGGGCGTCACATTGCCGAAGATGGTAGGCGCGACGAAGTAGCCCTTGTCGTAAATCCCGCCGGTCAGGCGATTGCCGCCGCACAGCAGCTTGGCGCCGTCTTTCTTGGCGATCTCGATGTATTTCAAATCGGTGTCCAGTTGGCTGGCGTCCACGGCCGGGCCCATGTCGATGCCGGGCTCGAGGCCGTTTCCGACTTTCATCTTGCGGGTCTTGGCTACCAGGATTTCCACCAGCGGCTCGTAGATGGCTCGCTCGATGACGGCGCGGCTGCACGCGGTGCATTTCTGGCCGGTGGAGAAAAACGCGCCGTTGACGAGGACATCGGCGGCGTAGTTCAAATCGGCATCCTTGAGAACCACCGTGGGGTTTTTCCCGCCCATTTCGAGCTGGACGCGAATCTTGCGTCGGGCCACCTTTTCGTAGAGCGTGTTCCCCACCTCGCACGAGCCAGTGAAGGAGACCGCGCGCAGGGCGCGGAGTTCCACCAGGGCGTTCCCGACCGCGCCTCCTCCGCCCGTGACGTAGTTGATGACGCCGGCGGGAATGCCCGCTTCGTGCAAAGCCTCGACCAGCCGGAAGGCGCAGAGCGGCGCGAGCGAGGCGGGTTTAATCACCACCGTGTTGCCGCCCACCAGCGCCGGCGCCATCTTCCAGGCGGGAATGGCGCTGGGAAAATTCCAGGGTGTAATCAGTGCCACCACCCCCAGCGGCTTGCGCATCGTGTAGCAGAAGACGTTTTCGCGCTCCGACGGTATCTGGTAGCTGAACTGCCGCGCGCCCTCGCCGCCGAAGTAGCGGAAGATGTTGATCGCCCGCTTCACTTCAGCCTTGGCTTCCGGGAGTGTCTTGCCCTCCTCGCGCGTCATGTCTTCGCCGAGTTTGGCAAGCCGGCTCTCCAGGATCTCCGCGGCCTTGAAAAGGTATTCGCCACGGCGCGGGGCGGGCAGAGCCGCCCAGGCAGGTTGGGCCTGCGCGGCGGTATCACCCGCCTCCTCGGCGTCTTCGGCGGCGGAAGCCTGGAAGAGTCCGACGACTTCGTCGGTGTCGGCAGGATTGATGTTGGGAAACGTCTTCTTGGATTTGCACTCGACCCACTGGCCACCAATGTAATTGCGGAACAGGTCCGGCATAGAGCCTCCCTTGCTGGCAGATGGCGATTGGGCTCAGTCCGAGAGCGGCAGCGGGCCATTATGGTCAGGCGGTTTGGCGCGTGTCAAGCCAACTCGCGACGGCTTAGCGCGACGGTTCGAGGCTTGCCCCTGCGGCGCCACGAAGGGCCCGGCTCTAATGCGCCGCGTCCGCTCCTCGTGCATCCTCGCGAAGAGTACTCCGCCGCTTCACGCCGGGTCAACCGCTGCCTGACCGCGAGAGCAGGGACGGTTCGGGGCGGCGGGCTCGCTTTCCTTGACGCTCTGGGAGGCGTCCTATAGACTTCTGGAGATCGCCAGGGGCACAGTGAGATAAGCGAGTGAAGAAAGAAACGATCATCGCCGCGGTAGTCTTCTTCGGCGTGGGATTCCTGGCCGGCTACATCTACCAGGCCCAGACCAGTTTTCGCGCGGCCCAGCGCCGGGCCGCGGGCGCGCCCGCCGTCACGGAGGAAGTGTCGAGCGGCGGTGCCGAGACCGATGCAGCCAGCGGAGGAATGGGGCAAAGGCTGCCCGAAGGGCATCTGCCTGTCGGCGCTTCCGTGGTGGTCAAGACCCTGGAGGAGCAGGCGGCGCAGAATCCCAAGGACCCTGTGCCGCGGCTGAAGCTGGCCAACTACCTCTACGACCTGGAGCAGTGGCCGCGCGCCGTCGCCTGGTACCAGAAGGCCCTGGAGCTCGATCCCAAGAACGTGAACGCCCACACGGATCTGGGGACGGCGTATTTCCGCCTTGGCCGTCCGCAGGACGCGCTGCGGGAATATCGCCGGTCGTTCGAAATCGACCCTACCCACCAGCCCACGATGTTCAACTCGATTGTCGTCAACCTGGATGGTATGCACAAGCTGGCGGCGGCGCAGCAGGCTTGGGACCGGCTGCACAAGCTGAACCCGAGCTATCCCGGCCTCGACAGCCTGAAGAGCCGTCTGGATGCCGCGCGCGCCTCGAGCCCCCCGGCCCGCCCGTGAAGTTGGACATCCCTCCGGGCCTCGATGGCGTCTGAGAAGATATGACACGCTTGCTGCTCTACTTGTTCAATCTTATCTTCGTCATCTTCATCGGATGGATTCTGAACCGCGTCCTCCGCAGTTTGTTTGGGAGGCCGCTGGATCGCGGAGGTTCGCGGAGCGTGCCGCGCGGGGGCTCCGCGCCAGTCATCGAGGGCCAGATGGCTCGCGACCCCGTCTGCGGGATGTTTGTGTCCACGGAGCTTTCGCATCGGCTGACCCGCGGCAAGGAGACGCTGCATTTCTGCTCGCGTGAATGCCTGGAGCGTTACCAGAAAAATGAACCTCACTCCTGAGCGGGATTGCCCTTCTGTAGCGGCGCTCTGCGAGCGCCAAAGCCTGCCGGCCGTCACCGACCGCCGCCACAGCGCACGCCCCCTTGCTGCGGCGTTCCTCATCCTCACGTGCAGCCTTCCCGCTCACGCCTGGGGCGGAAAGGTGAAGCTGGCGCGGAAGTACCGGCCCGGCCAGCGCATGGTCTATCAAACGAGTATGCAGACGCGCGCCACCATCCGCTCGAACCCGCCGGGGCTGAAGGCCTTCCTGCCCTTCCTGCCGACGGAACTCGGCGCGCGGCAACAGAACACCGTTACGGTCCGGGTGGTTCATCCCGACGGCACCGCGGAAGTCGACAACCGCTTTGACGCCTTCGAGTTTCAGTCCAATCTTCCCGACCTGCTCCCCGAAGAAGTCCGCGACTCCGCGCGCGGGGCGCAGGAAGAATTCAGCGAGCGGCTGATCGGCCAAGCCCTCACCGCCCGATATGACCGCGCCGGAAGGCTGCTCGGTTTCGAGGGTGCGGATGGCTTGCTCCAGGAGTTGGACGCTCCCCTGCGGGAAACGGTGCGACAGGTTCTCCGGGTGTTTCTCGAGCAGATGGGCGGCCAGGCGCTCTACCCAGACCAGCGCGTGAAAAAGGGCGAGGAGTGGAAGCAGAAAATCAGCACCCCGCCCACGGAGGCCTATCCCTTCCGCGCGGAGGGCGAAAGCACGATGCGCTTTGTGGGGAAGACCCGGCACGGCGGCGTCAAGGCGGCGACTATCGATTTTCGCTTTACGAACCTGCTGCGGCCAGCGCTGGAAAACCCTCGCCAAGCGGGCCCGCTGGCCCAGCTTGAGGCGCAGGGCATGGGGCTCGACCTGCGCATTGATGGCCAGGGACAGGGCCGCGCGCTCGTGGCCTTGGACGACGGCCGCATCCTCCAAAACCACGCCACCCTCCACCAGACTCTCCGCGCGCGCCTGAAACCGGCCTCAGGGATCCCGCTGCCTACGGCCGAGCCGATGACGCTGGAGGTCGAATCCGAAACCCGGCTGGAGGTGGTCGGTGCGGGAGAGAGAAGCCGCTGAGTGGCGGCTCACTTTTTTGGCCTTCCGGCTGCAAATCTTTATTGACACGCTGGCAAGCGATTTTATAATCGAATCGAATTGCCCGTGAGGGGGAACAGTCGAACCACATAGATGAATCAGCACTCTAACCCTCCTCCGCCGGTGGTCCTGACCATTGCCGGGTTCGATCCCTCCAGTGGAGCCGGCATAACCGCCGACCTGAAGACCTTTGCCGCCCACAACTGTTACGGCGTCGCCGCCATCACGGCTCTGACCGTCCAGAACACCCAGGGAGCCAGCGCTCTCCAGCCGATCGACGCCTCCCTTTTGAAACAATCGGTGAATAGTCTATTGGCGGATGGGCGCGTCAGCGCTGTCAAGATCGGAATGCTGGGGAACCGGGCGAATGCGGAGGTTGTGCGGGAGGTGCTGGACTTGAACCCGGCGTTTCCCGCGGTGCTCGACCCTGTGGTGCGTTCGGCAAGTGGGTTGGAGCTGGTGGACGCCGCGGGTCTCGCCTACCTGCGTGAGCACCTGCTCGGCCGGGTGCGGCTGGTCACGCCCAACCTGGATGAGGCGGCGGCCCTCACGGGTCTGAAGGTCGAGAACATGGAAACCATGAAGGCGGCAGCGCGCCGGCTGGTTGAGATGGGGGCGCGGGCCGTGGTGGTGACCGGCGGCCACCTCGAGAAGGCCATCGACGTTTATTACGATGGCACGGAACTCGAGAGCTTTGTCGGCGATCGGGTGAAACCCGACAATACGCACGGGACCGGCTGCACCTTCTCCTCCGCCATTGCGGCCAACCTAGCGCTGGGCCGACAGCTCCGCGACGCGGTCGTGCTCGCTAAAGCCTATGTGACCGAAGCCATCCGCAAGGCCTATCCGGTCGGGCCGGGCCGCCTGCCTCTCAACCACCTCTACCGCATGCAGCAGAATCCCCGCGTGATTGACCACGTACCCGCCATTCCTGAACCCGGGCACTAAGCCGGGCGGAGAATCCGCTCGACTTCTTCCCGGTCGGTGTCGGTGACGAGCGGGATACCGCTGATCTCGGCAGCCCGGGGCGTGAGCGCGGCGATGTCGTCGCGGGAGATGTAGGGGAGGGCGAACTTGCGCGCCCCGCACATCAACTGCCGCAGTCCCTGGGCCACGCGCTGGTAGTAGGTGTAAAGGCCGATAGCCCCGGTCGGGATGTTGCGGAAGCGGTCTTTGTAGCGCTCCTGGAGCTCAGGCGCGGTTACAAAGACCTCATCCACCGTGGTGCCGAAGCGTTCGATGTAGATGGGCAGGCTGTTCTCCTGGATGCAGCGTCCGATGTTCTTGCCCACCATGGCTGCCGCCAGCGGCCCACGCGCCCAGGCGATGAGCTTGGCGTAGGGCGCAACCAGGGCAAGCCCCTTGAAGATCTGATCTTCGAAGGTGAACCCACCAGCCAGCGCAACAGACGGAAGACTGTGCCCCTCCTTCGCCAGCCGGTGGCAGTACTGGTAGAGAAGCGAGTGAAGCTCGATGCCGGGGACACCCCACTCGTTCATCATGCGCCACGGACTCATCCCCGTCCCGCCGCCGGCCGCATCCACCGTCAGCAGGTCGATGCCGGCCTCCGATGACCACTTGAGCGCCCGGGCCAGATCGGCGGGGCGATAGGCGCCGGTCTTCAGGAAGACCCACTGCGCGCCAAGTTTCCGGAGTTCCTCGGCCCGGCGCAGGAAGGCGTCGCGATTAGCCATGCCGACGCGGGAGTGGCGCTCGAACTCGCGGAAGCTGCCCCGGTGGAAGGCGTCAACCACGGAGGGGTTTTCAGGGTCAGGCAACACCACGTAGCCGCGCTTCTTCAGCAAGCGCGCCTTCTCCAGGTCGCGGACCTTGACTTCCCCGCCAATGTCTTTTGCCCCCTGGCCCCACTTCATTTCCACGGCTTTGACGCCCAGCTTCTGCAGGGCGTACTCGTGGACCCCAAGGTTCGTGTCTTCCACGTTGGCCTGGAGGACGATTTCCCCGTAGCCGTCTTCCTGCCAGTCGCGGAAGCTTTGCACGCGCCACTCCAGCTCGCGGCTGGAGATGACGCGGCCACGGGAGAACTGAGATTCGGGGTCCATGCCGCAGACGTTCTCCCCGATGGTGAGGCAGGTGCCCGTCAGGGCAGCTCCCGCGGCCAGGCTTTCCCAGTTGTTCTTGGCGATGCTGGTGGAGCCGAGCCCGGCCAGGATGAAGGGGAGCTTGGAACGGATGCCGGGGGCACGGCCGAAGACCACTTCCAGGTCCACGTTGGGGAAGAGCGCGCGATTGCTCTCTGCCTCGATTCCCCAGGCGCCGCTGGCGCGCCCCAGGATGGTGAAATCGGAGAGGTCAACCGGGTAGTTCTTGACTGAGGCGGTGGTGATGATCCCAAACGGCTGGGGATAAATCATCTCCGGGCCGCGATAGGCCGACTTCCCGATCTCGCACATGCCAATGCACCCGTCGATGCAGGTGGCGCACATCCCGCTGAGGGGACTGATGGAATCCTCGGTGCGGTTTTTGGTCAGCGTCGCTGCCGACGCATTCAGTCGCGAGTAGGTCATAGGAGTTCTCCTTCACCTTTCTCCTCTGGCTCTTCTTTCTCCCACACCAGTCCCTTCCGCAAGGGCCCGGCCAGGCGCAGCGGCCCGGCCAGTTCGCAAGCGGCGCAGGGCTCCAGGAAGCACATGGCGTGATCGTGATGCTCCAGGCAGGCGGGAGAAAAATTGATGCACCCGCTGCACAGGGTTGTCTCGGGCCGGGCCCCCTGACAACGGAGCTCGACCACCGGACAGATATACAGGCAAGCACCGCACTGGCGGCAGAGTTCCGAGTGGGGGTGGAAAGGGCTCATCACCTTCCGCCGCCAGCCGCGAAAGGCAAAGTCGATCGCTCCTGCCTGCATCTGCTCAGCGCACAGGCGCACGCACTTGCCGCACTGGATGCAGCTCTCAAACTCCGGCTCCAGGCGCACCCGGCGCACCCCATAGCGGCTGGCCAGATCCTGGAGGCGCTTCGATTGCGGGCAGGTAGCGACGTAAAGTTCCAGCAATAGCCGGCGGGCGCGGTCCACCCGCGCCGAATGTGTCTCGACCACCAGCCCGTCTTCGGCCGGAACGGTACAAGCGCTTTGCAGTTTGCTGCGCGGCGGAGTTCCGACTTCCACCACGCACAAGCGGCAGGCGCCGTAGGGCGCGAGCCCCTCGTCGTGGCACAGGGTGGGGATGGGAATGCCCAGGAAGCGCGCCGCTTCGAGCACGGTAGTGCCGCGCTCTACCTCCACTCGGATGCCGTTGATCGTCAGTCTGGGCATTCTGACTCCTGACTTCTTACTCCACTAGCACCGCCTGGGGCTGGCAAACCTCCAGGCAAGAGCCACACTTGATGCACTTGGCGTTATCGATGGTGTGGACCTTCTTCTTCTCTCCCAGAATGGCTTGGGAAGTACACACCCGCACGCAAGCCCCGCAGCCATCACAGAGGGTGGGCTCGATACGATAGGTGATGAGCTCCTTACAGACCTTGGCCGGGCAGCGCTTTTCTCGCACGTGAGCCAGGTATTCGTCGCGGAAGTAGCGGAGGGTGGACAATACGGGATTCGGAGCCGTTTGGCCCAAGCCGCAGAGCGAGGTCTCGCGCACCATCCAGCCCAGGTCTTCGATCAACTCCAAATCCCCTTCGCTTCCCAGGCCTTCGGTGATGCGCGTAACAATCTGCCGCATGCGCTGCAAACCCTTGCGGCAGGAGAAGCACTTCCCGCAGGACTCGTCAGCCAGGAAGGTGAGGAAGTACCGCGCAAGGTCCACCATGCAGGTGGACGAGTCCATGACGATCATGCCGCCCGAGCCCATGATGGCGCCCGCCTGGGTCAAGCTTTCGTAATCAACCTCAAGATCGAGCAAGGATTCGGGGAGGCAGCCTCCGGATGGCCCGCCGGTCTGGATGGCTTTGAACTTGCGTCCCTGCGGGATACCGCCACCGATGTCATAAACTATCTGGCGCAGCGTGATGCCCATCGGAACTTCGATCAGGGTGGGGTTCTTGACGGCGCCCACCAAGCAGAAGACCTTGGTGCCTCGACTGTCGCCCGTGCCGAGGTGCGCGTACCAGTCCCCGCCGCGCATCAGGATGACGGGAATGTTGGCCCAGGTTTCAACGTTGTTGATGCAGGTGGGCTTGCCCCCCAAGCCCCTTTGCGCCGGGTAGGGCGGACGCTGGCGCGGCTCGCCGACGCGACCCTCCACGGAGGTGATCAGCGCCGTCTCTTCCCCGCAGACGAAGGCGCCGGCGCCTTTTACGACTCGAATGTGGAAGCTGAAGCCGGAATGGAAAAGGTTGTCGCCCAGCAGCCCTGCGGCCTCGGCCTGGGCGATAGCCTCGAGCATCCGCTTCACCGCCAGCGGATACTCTTCCCGAACGTAGATCACGCCGTCGGAGGCGCCCATGGCGTAGGCGCCGATCGTCATGCCCTCCAGCACGCTGTGGGGATCGCCTTCCAGTACCGCGCGGTCCATGTAAGCGCCCGGGTCACCCTCGTCGGCGTTGCAGACGATGTATTTTGGCTTGGCTGGCTGCCGCCGCATCACTTCCCACTTCTTTCCCGTGGGGAAACCCGCGCCGCCGCGCCCCCGCAGCCCCGAGCGGGTGACCTCGTTGATGATCTCCTCGGGGCGCATCCCCGTCAGCGCCCAGTGCAGGGCGAGGTAGCCGGCGCGCGCGATGTATTCGTCGAGGTCGGCGGGGTCAATCACGCCGCAGTTGCGCGTGACCAAGCGAATCTGGCGCCGGAAGAGTTCGAGGTCCTCATAGCGCGGCACGCCGTCCACCCGCGCTGAGGGCTGCGAGTAACGTATGCGGGTCCGGGTAACAGGGTTGTCGTGGCCGGTGAGCAGCCCAATGGCCCACTGGGTTTTGAGGTCCCCGTCGCACAACCCACGCACCAGTTCTCGCGCCTTGGGGACATCCATGCGGCCGTAAGTGACACGTGGCTTGTGCGGCAGGCGAACGTCCACGAGCGGTTCTTGGGAGCACCAGCCGATGCAGCCGGTGGGTGCCACCACGTAGGGAAGCTGGAGGCGAGAGGTCTCCTCGCGGATCGCCTGGTAAACTTCGTCTGCCCCAGCCGCCAAGCCACAACTCGCCATGCCTACAAGAATCTTGGGATGATTGGGAAGGAGAGTCTTGCGGCCGCGGGCAGCCGCGTGCAGGAGGTCGGTAAGATTTGCGATCCGTGTCTGCGGAGCGCTCATAGGCCTAAGCGGTGGCCATGATAGGCTGGCGGCATCCCTTCAAGACCCTGGGAACCCGGCTCTGCTGTAAGTGGCCGTAGGTGCGCTGGTCAACCCGCATCACGGGCGCCAGTGCGCAGCAGCCGAGGCAACGGACCGGCTCGACAGTGAATTCGAAATCGGACGTGGTGCCGCTCGCGGGCAGGCTCAGCTCGCGCAGAACCTTATCCAGAACTCGCTGGCCCCCGCGAACGTGGCAGGCGGTGCCCAGGCAAACCTGCACGTGGTGACGGCCACGCGGTTCCAGGCTGAAACAGTTGTAGAAAGTGGCGACGTGAAAAACTCGTGGGAACGGGATTTGGAAGCACCGTGAGACCGCCCGCAGCGCTCCTTCGGGGAGATAGTGGAACTGGCTCTGGATGTCCTGAAGGACCGGGATCAGGTTTTCCGCACGCTCCCACCGGGTCCCCAGGATTGCATCAATATCCACGCTCTCGCTCATTGCGGGCCCCCTCCCCCCAAGAAACTGAACGCCACCAAGGCTCTTCTGGCCCACCCACTGACGGCTCACTCGTACCCGTAGATGGGCGGGTGTTGAACGTCCGCTAGATTCAATCCATGCTCCAGCCCGCAGCTGGGGCAGCTCTTCACTGCGACGGGCCAAGGCACGAATGCCAGCGGTCGGGGCGCCATCAGCGGCATCAGCAACTTGCTGTTTGGGCAAACGTATTTCGCGACCTCAAACTCCGGAGTCTCGGCGCCCTGCGCAGGCATGCCCGACTCCCCCTGCTTCGTTCCGCGCAAGTCTTCAGCCAAAGGCGCGCAGCCTTCGGTGCCTGTAAGCGGTTGAAAACATGATAGGTTCTGCGCTGGCAACGAGAACCTCTTCAAATCCTTGCGTGCGGGCGCCAACCCACTACTGCGCTACTATACGCAGATTTTCTTATAGTTGCCATAAATATTTTTTATCGAGTGACAACCAGGAGGTCTTGTACCCGGCGCTCGCCAGACGGCGCCTGCTGGGGATTTCGACCGCATGTCCGGGACTCTGCTACTGGCCGCGCAATGCCGCCTCAACTTGACGCAGCTTTGTTGGCAAGCAGATAATGGCCCTATCGGGTGAACCTGGGTTCGCGCCGGAGTTCTGCTTGACCGCGCCTCTGTTCACGCAACTCGCAGGTCGTATCCCCTTGGCTCGTCATGAGCACGTGGCGGTGCTCTACCGGGGCCGGCCGGAAGCGTTCCGGTACGCTGCTTTCCTCGGCGAAGGGCTCGCGAACGGCGACCGGTGTCATTACCTTGCGCCCCGCGCTTACCATGCTGAAATGCTCGAGCATCTGCGCGGCCAAGTCGCAGAGCTCGACCGGCACCTCGCCTCCGGAGCTTTGCGCCTGCACGAAGGACCCGCCGATTTCCAGAGCCTGCGCCAAGCGACTCAGCAACTGTTCATTGAGGCGGAGCGCGTGGGCGCGCCCGCTCTCCGCTGGCTGGAAGAGGGCATCTGGCCGGAGGAGGTGGGGTTCCCCATGCCGCACTTCTTCGAGTTCCACGCGCTGCTCAACTATCAGGTGAAGCATTACCCGAGTGTGGCGCTTTGCCAGTACGACCTCGAGCAGTTCGAACCACGCTACCTGTTCCAAGCCATCGCGGTCCACCGGCACCTGATCGTGGACGAAACGCTGGTGCGCGACAACCCGTTCTACATTCCCGCCGAGAAGTTCATTCCCCTCGCCCCCGCCGAGCGCGAACGCGACCTGGCCCAGCTTTTCCGCGAAGTGGGTTTTGATATCGATAAACTCTTGGCCGCGCTCGCCGGCTACGGACGGCTGCGCCCACAAGGTTCATCTTTCTTATAGGTAGCTCCGTTCACGCCGTATTCGTCCCAACCCGAGGACGCTTTCCCTGCCCAGCCGCTGTAAACCCTTGTGGCTCTAGGGATTACGCTCGGCTACGGTGAGCGACTTCATGTCG
>Ga0315282_10002958_pt1 | contig 30817 bp, 25 predicted proteins | sample YL17G07_20_MG_FD_203693 | JGI IMG/M metagenome (GOLD analysis project Ga0315282, IMG submission 203693) | Sediment microbial communities from Yellowstone Lake, YNP, Wyoming, USA - YL17G07_20 | ecosystem: Environmental > Aquatic > Freshwater > Lake > Sediment | place: USA: Wyoming | collected... | reverse complement strand
AAGAAGTTGGCTTCGTACGTTCCATTTGTGAAGAGAATGTTCTTCGGCTTGAAGCCCTTGTACCCATGCAGGTCGATAATTTTCTGCTTGAGGATATCGCGTTTCCTGCTGGTCTGGATCTCCTCCTCAGTGACCCTCTCCGGACCCGCGTTGAGTGAGAGATCTGAGCTGACATTGAGTACCTTCCCAAGAGGAACAGAGGCAGCGCATGCCCCAAACAGCTTGTACTTGATGCCTCCCGCTCTCTCGATTATTCCGTATGACTTCGGCTGGCCCATGATCTGCCTGGTCTTCAGCTTGATAGCCATTTTCAGTCAGCCCGGGGCTACAGTGAAATAGCATGCTGCTAATCTGTCTTCTGTTTGAGTGAATGCACGATCAATTGTTGGCCCTTGCCAGTCCTTCCTCAAACCTGTCTAGTCCGGCGCTAAGCTTCTCCATCGAGGTCGCGAAGGAGAGTCTCAAGTGGTATTCTCCAGACGCTCCGTATTCGGCCCCAGGCACCGTAACTATTCTTGACTCTTTCAGGAGGTACTCTGCAAGTTCTGTAGATGGTTTCTTGATGCGTGACGTGTCGGGGAACACGTAGAAGGTGCCTTTTGGAACTCTGCACCTAACCGCGTCGATCTCGCTCAGTCTCCTGATGACAAAATTCCTCCTCCTCTTGAATTCTCGGACCATTTCGCGGACACATTCCTGTGGCCCCTCAAGAGCAGCAACCGCTGCTTTCTGTGCCACGGAGTTGGCGTTCGTCACCGAATATGCTTGGATCTTCACTAGTTCCTTTATCAGTCTGCTGTTGGCGGCACAATATCCGATCCTCCACCCCGTCATGGCATAGGTCTTCGAAAAACCATTGATGGTTATCGTTCTGTCGCGCATCTCTGGAATCGACGCGATACTTCTGTGCTGGAAATTGTCGTAGAGTATCTTGTCGTACACTTCATCACTCACTACTACAAAATCGTGTTCGATTGCCACTTCTGCTATGTCCCTGAGATCAGAGTAAGAGATGGTTGCTCCCGTGGGGTTTTGCGGGCTGTTGAGCACAATCATCTTTGTTCTGGGAGTGATCTTCTCCTTGAGTCTGTCACCGTCCAAGCTGAAGTCTCTGTCCTCCGACAACCTCACCGGAACAGGCACCCCTCCCGCCAACTTGATCATCCGTGGGTATGAGTGGTAGCACGGATCAGTTATCAGAACCTCGTCACCCGGATCGACGAAGGCTTGGCAAGCTGTGTACACCGCCTGTTGCGCTCCAGCCGTTACTAGTATCTCTGACCCGGGCTCTGCATCAATACCATATTCCGCCTTCAATTTCCTTGAGATGGCTTCTCTAAGTTCAATCAGTCCATAGTTTGATGTGTATCGCGTGTATCCTTGTTTTAGAGCCTCAACAGCGGCATCTTTGATATGTTGGGGGGTGTCGAAATCAGGTTCTCCAAGGGCGAAGTTGATGACGTCAGACATGCCCTGCGCCATCTCCGTCATCTTTCGGATTCCGGGGAAGTCCACGCTCTGAACTCGCCTACTCCCAGAAAACAACCAATTCTACCTCCAAGTGTTTTCAGAAATTCCGTCGTATGCTCCGCTGCTGCGACTCAAGCGAGTTTCTCGGTTCATGTCTTAGGCTCTTTTAGTGAAGCCACGCCTACCGGCCCTTCGCGGGTAGCTTGGCCACCGCGGTTTCCATTCGATCCATTCCCTTCTTGATCCATTCCCAGTCGACGCAGAAACTTATTCTGAGATGCCCTTCTCCGTTCTGGCCATACCAGACCCCAGGTCTGACATTGACCTTACCCTCAGCCAGCAGGTACTCCGCGAAGTCATGAGATGGCATACCAAGGCCCTTGATGCTCGGAAACGCCCAGTATATTCCATGGGGTCTGAAACATGCTACGCCATTCATCTTGTTCAGTCGATCAACCATCAGGTCCCTTCTCTTCTGAAGATCTTCCACATGCTTCCTGATCCAGTCTTGCGGACCCGTCAAAGCTGACAGAGCGGCTACGCAGCCGGGAGTGACCAACCCATCGGTCGTGCAACCTACGATGGTGTTCATGTGTTCGATGACTTCACTATTCGCGACGGCATAGCCTATCCTGAAGCCGCTGAGATTGTGGGCTTTTGAGAATGAACTGCAGACCACGGTGCGTTCCTTCATTCCCGGAACAGTCGCTATGTTATGAAGAGTACGTCCATCGAAAAGTATCTCTTCAGAGACGTGATCTGCCACCACGAAGAAATCGTTCTTGATTGCGATTTCTGCTATCGCTTCGTTCTCCTCCTTCGTATATAGGAAACCAGCTGGATTGTTGGCGTTGCTCATCAACAGTAGCTTGGTCCTCTTCGTGATTCGCTTCCGCAACTGTTCAAGGTTGAACCTGTATTCTCCTGGCTTCGGTTCATCCAAAGGAACAGGCACGACCTTTGCCTGATAGTAGCGCACGTGAGGCTCGTACGGGCCATAATCGGGATCCATCATCAAAACCTCATCACCTGGGTTCACCAGTATCTTCAGTGCACAGTCGATTCCTTGAGCAGCACCCACAGTCAAGCATACCTCTGTCTGCGGATCGGTCTCGAGTCCATACTTGCTCTCGTATCTTTCCGAGATCGCCTTTCGCAAGTCAGATGTCAACCTAGAAGAAGGATAATCGAACGCCTTGTCTACGATCGCCTTTTGCACAGCTTCGATGACGTGAGATGCTGGCCGGTCATACCCTCTTGAAGTGCCGGGCGTCAGATCAACAGCATCCTTGACGTTCTTCGCCAGTTGCGCGAGCCTATATCTGCTCCAAGACTGAGTGTATTTTCCATACTCAGGAGTAAAAGAAGACTTAACTCCCTCTGATAACCACCTGATGCTGAGTCTCTTCGTTGTCCATTCTTCAGCCATCTCTAAGGCCTCTGAGCGCTCACGCCTCCAGTTCAATATATAAGACAATCGTAGACCCTAAGCATCAGCGTGAGTCTGCGCTACAGCGTCATCATGTTTTCAAGGTTCATTGCGACCGCTCACTCCACTAATCCAAATGCCTGCCATATGTTGTTGCTTGACAGAATCAAGAATCCATCACGGAAAAGCAATTATAAGTGTGCACAAGCTCAAGCAACGAAAAGGTGGCAAGTAGATGAAATATCGATTCTGGGACATGTCATGGATGGAGGCCCAAGAGGCCTTCAGAAAGTCGGACACCGTCATAATACCTGTTGGAACATTACACGGACACGGCCCGACTCCACTCAGCATTGACTCAAGCTCCGTGGAGAAACTGGCAGATGAGGTAGGCAAGAGAACCGGAATGGTTGTTATGCCCTTGATCGCCTACGGAGAGAACGAAAAGATGAAACTCTACCCGGGATCCATAGCCATCAGGCCAGAAACACTGGAGAGGCTGTACACAGACATCTGCAGAGAGCTTCACAGAAATGGGATCAAGAAGATCATCTTCCTGAACGGCCACGGCGGAAACCGAGAGGCCATAATGAAAGCAGGCCGGAATGTTCGGGAACTGGATGTGATCATTGCAATTGTCGAATGGTGGTCGATAGGGAAGAAACTCATGCCAGAACTCTGGCCAGAACCAAAAGGAAGCTACATGTCCGAACTCGCAGTCGCGATAGCGATCGGCGGAAAAGAAATCGCTGACCTCAGAGGTGAAGGATACCGAGGAGAATGGGGATCAGACCCGACACTAAGGAACATATTTGGAGAGAGAATCAGACCGCTAGGTTTTAACGATTTCGAATATAATGGTGCGCAAATAACCATACCTATAGATGCATGGGAGATTGACATCGATAGTCCTCCAAACGTAACACCAGACGAACTCGACGAACTCAGGAAGCGGGGAGACGAGATCATCAAACGCCTAGCCGAATATATAGCGGGTTTCGCCAAGGAATTTCGGGAAGTGGAGGTTCCGCGAGCACCTTGAATTCATGTAGGTGGCTGTTCGAAGAGGACCCGTGTCTGCTTGCTTAAATATCTGCGTGCCCCATGCGTCGCACGGCAAGGTTGAAACAATGCACAGGATTCCTTACAGGACTTTTCCCGTTACGAAGGAAATGAAACGTACAGTGGTTAGAGTCTTGGAGAACGGTGAATATCGCCCTGGAGGAAAAGAGGAAACCCAATTTGAGAAAGAATTCTCACAATACGTAGGGGCCAAATACGCTGTTGCAGTGAGTTCTGGTGCTGGTGCACTGCACATTGCTATGTCTGTCTTGGGCATAGGGCCTGGGGATGAGGTGATCACAGCAGCAAACGGTTTCACGGCCGCTGCGGATTGTGCCGTATGGGTTGGGGCAAGACCTGTGTTCGCAGAAATGGAGCGGGGAACCTTTAACATAGACCCAAATGAGATTGCGAAGAAGATAACTCCCCGTACAAAGGCCATAATCCCTGTTCACATGTATGGCCATCCAGCAGACATGGATCCGATCATGGAACTAGCTGAGAAATTTGACCTCCCAGTCATAGAGGATGTGGCTCAGGCAGCCGGCAGCAAATACAAAGGGAAAGCATCAGGAAACATAGGTGATGTGAGTATCTTTAGTTTTGCAGGAAAGAACATGAATTGCTATCACGAAGGAGGAATGCTAGTGACAAATGACGAGAACTATGCCGAGAAAGCTATATTGTACAGGCATTTTGGCCATCATCCTGAGCATTTTGGCGCAGAACAGTATGTAATAGGGTACAACTACTCAATGAACGGATGGAACGCGGCCCTGGGAAGAATGACACTAAGGGCTATTGACGATTGGAACACAAGAAGAAGGCGCAATGCGAAGAGATATGATGAGCTACTGGGGGGCCTGTCAAGAATAGAGATCCCTACTGAGAGAGACTGGGCCTATCATGTCTACCTTCACTATGTGATTAGAGCGGAAAGAAGAGATGGACTGAAACGTTTCTTGGGCAAGAGAGGGATTGACACCGGGATTCATTACCCCATTCCCATCCCGCTTCAGAGGCCATACAGAGAGAAATTCGGGTTCAAGGAGGGGATGTTTCCTTTGTCGGAGGAAGCCACCAGCAGCGTGCTTTCCATTCCGACGAGACCAACCCTGACAATTCAGGAAATCAAGTACATTACTGATTCGATCAAGGAGTTCTATCGCTAGTCAAACTAAACCCTATCACGACTCATTTGCTCTCACAAAAAACCTGTTCTAATTTCGATCGGACCAATGTTAAGCGTAGGAACCTCGACGGTCCATGAGGATTTCCCCTTCCTTCATGACCATCAGGATTTTCTGTTTGTTCAACAACACTCTAATATCCTTGAGTGGGTCTCCATCAACCATTATTATGTCCGCGAATTTCTGTCTCTCCAAGGTTCCGACTTGGTCTCCGAGTTTGCAGGCCTCAGCAGCAGTCTTGGTTGTGGCTACGATGGCATCCATTTCAGACATGCCGTACTTAACCATCATAACGGTACTTCTGGCAGCATAACCATGCACTCGCCCATCATGACATGAATCCGAGCCCATCGCAATTCTCACGCCAGCCTTGAATTTCTTCATAAGGAACTCCTGAGTCTCCACCAAGCGCTCATGATAACGTGATCCTTTCTCTTGCCCTTCCTCCCAGATTTCATCCAGGTCTCGGAGCGGCCAACCTCCAATCATTCCCAACGTTGCTGTGTTTATTATTTTCTTCTGGACAAGCATTGCTATCGTGTCATTCTCCGGTTTCGAACAATGCTCAAGGACGTCAGCACCAGCGGCTATGGCTTGTTTGATGGAATCATCTCTGTGGCAATGCACTGAGACGAGCTTGCCGCAACGGTGAGCTTCGTCACACATTGCTGTGAGTTCTTCCAAGGAATATTGCAGAGTATTTGTCCTTTCGGCCGATTCCACTTTTGAATCCCATCGGATCGAGGGATCTCCATGAAGCTCATAGGCGTCAGATGCGGTTTTCAAGCCATCAGCACCGAACCTCAGACCTTCGCGACTCCGCTTGAGAACCTCACTCACTCCATCAGCAGTGTCCACCGGAGGCCACATCACCGGTGCTCCGGTCTGGATGATATTCATAGGAGTTGTTGGATAGAACCAAAGCCTGAGATCACAGTGGCCTCCTGTCATGCCTATCCAGCTGTACACCACAAGCCTAGGCAACTTGAAGAAGCCCATGTTGACTGCATTTCTTACGGCCATGGCCTGTGATCCAAGCGGATCCCATACCCAGCTATGCTCCTTAAGAGTTGTAAATCCCGCTTCCAGATTCGCCTGTGCGTTCTTTAGGATATACATTGCAGTCATTGGCGAACGTACGCTCCTCATCATGCTAATCCCGGCCTGTTCCTCTCCGTAGCGAGTATCGAGAGGTAAGACCGGGGCACCTAGGTGTGTGTGCGCATCTATCATGCCGGGCATAATCGTCTTTCCATTGGCATCTATGATCTCCGTGTCCTTGGGAACATCGACACTTCTTCCAATATCTGTGATCCTAGATCCTTCGATCAGAATAATCGCGTCGTTAACGGGGGATTTTCCTGTTCCATCAATCAATCTCGCGCCAACTACTGCCTTGTGACTGGCTCTAGACGAACTCAAATCACTCCTCTCCAAACGCCTCGAGGATAACGTGTTGTACATATATAGTACTTGCGTCACGCACCAATGAATGTTCAACGGTGACTTACGCGTTCGAACATCACGAACTGGCTACTCTTACGAAGACTGGCTCATACGGGAAGGCCGGAACCGCTAAGCTGTCGATCGAACGTCTTCCAAAGGTCTTGTTCGACGTTTGTCCGCGCTGGCAAAGACACTGGATGATAAGAGTCAGCGCTGAATGGGAACACCTCTGTTCCTAGGACAAGGCCGTCCGAAGAGAAATTTCTGAGGAGCGAGAAGGTGAAACCTTGTTGAACTCAAGAAGAGCTTTTCTCGTCAAGTCCTTGTCAGCAAGGATATCCAGAGTCGTCATTCCAAGAGCCTTCGCCGCTACCAAAAGCCCCCCATGTGCCGGTTCCAATGTGCTTGCCTCCGCATATTCCCTTGAATGACCTGCGATGGAACCATCTATTGTCCTTACAAAGGTGCAAATTGTCGGAACAATGTGACTGACATTACCTTCGTCGCCTACATTCGGGCGGTCAAGTTGGTCCGTAGGCTTTTCTCCGAGTCTGACAAGATTCTTTCTGAATGCATCGGATAGGGGAGCATTCCATATCATATCCGCATAGGTGTTCATGTAATATCTACGGTATGCTGAGAGGCCGATTTCTTCTGCTATCTTATTCGCCTCAGAAGCGACCTGCTTTGCTAGCTCGGTCGCGATTTGAACATGAGGAGCGTCCACTTTGACTATCATCTCAGCATAGTCTTGTCCGCGAGTGAGTTCATCGATTTTGAGCCGTGCACCACTATCTGTCTTTCTGTTGAGGCGCTCAATGTGCGAAGACATCCTGACAACTGCTTTTGATACAGATTTTTCCGGCGATAGAGGGAAAGAAACGAATGTTACCTGAAGCCCTACCCGAGAGAGTGAACTGGACCTTTTCATATAAGTGACTGCTGCTGACGGATGCACCATCATGGCAAAGTCTACATCATCAAATGCTCCTCTATCTACCATGATTGCTTTCCCGCCCGCACCTTCAACTGTATCCTCTTCCGCAGGACAACCCAAGACAGAGATTGTGCCTTCAAGCTGAGGTAGGACTTCTTTCACCGCGACTGCTGCCCCGACTGTAGAAGCCGCGATTATGTTATGACCGCATCCATGGCCAACTTCAGGCAAAGCATCATACTCTGCCAAAAGAGCGACAACAGGCCTCTTTCCCATCCCTGTAGAAGAAGCAGCGAAGGCAGTTTCCATCCCAGCAACACTTCTCTCAACCGAGAAGCCCTTCTTCTCTAGGTATGATGAGAGCAGCCAAGCTGCCAAGCGTTCTCGGTGTCCGATTTCAGGATTGTCCTTCAGCCAATCGCTTATGGCAATAAGCTCATTCTCATGATCGTCAATCGTTCTCACAACTTTGCTCTTCAAACCCTCCAAGTAGTGCACCAAGTGGACCACAAACTCAGTTCACGTCACAAATGGAAGAGGTATTGCAGCGCTTAGAAGACCACTCATATCTAGCGTGTGGGGTGCCCGACGGACTTTCGGTATTCTTCTATGAAATTGTAGGCGCCTCGCTTTGGTATCCTCACCTTCTTCAACTCCTCCACGAACTCAACCTGCCAATCTAGTATCCGGTTACACATCTCCGCTCCTCTTTCGGGAGTGGCGCGGCATGACCCGGGTCCACTTTTCGCGGGCATCAAGGGAACGTGAGCCTCAGAGAACATAAGTGGTACCGCTGCGCGCACATTTCCGAGAATCATTCCAGTAAATCTCGCTTGTTTGATCTTCGTGTCGGACCCGAAAAGATTCGGCCGAGGTGACATCGCCCTGCATTCCTCTAGCGGAACCTTGACTGTTTTCTTGTATAGAGATCCCTCCCCCAGCACGTGAATCGCAACACAGGTTTCTGCGTCTCGCACGTCACCGGCCATTCGGACCTCACTTGAATCTGAATCGATTCCTAGCATCCCTCTCAATGCGTACCATTCAGTGATGACCATAAGCATGTTGTATTTCTCTCGGAGCTGTGAGGAAACCGTTTCGCATACATATCTCGCAGGCCCGCTGTGACCTTGACTTACTACTATCTTGTTGATTCCCCATCTGTGTACGCTCTCGCACACATCGTAAATGATTTGTCTAGTCGGTTCTTCTCTGACATTGATTGCTCCAGGAATGTCCATATAGTGAGGCATCCAAGCGTATGGCAAAGTGGGAAGGCATATTGTGTTTGTCCGTTCTGCAAGCCTTCTTCCGAACCATTCCCCAGCATATGTGTCTACTCCCATCGGAATATGGTCATGCGTGTGCGTTGTGCCCATGGGCAATATGGCAATATCTGTCTCTTTGAATGCTTCCGCCGCTTCCAGAGCAGACATATCATTCAAGTAGGTTTTCTTCAATCTACCAACCTTCCGCTTGAAACCTATGGTACCCTTGGAGTTCATAAGATTTCGGATTTGCGACAATAGAGACTGTTGTCCAATGTTCGCGCACTTGAAGCGAAGCGCTTTTACCCTCTCTGGTGACAGTATTCATGACCTGGTGGGAGATCCTTGATGAGCATCTCTGTTGACTCAACTATTGAAAGGGTGTTTTCCTACATTGACCGAAATAGAGAGAGGTTTGTAGAGGACCTTAGAAAGCTACTACGCCAGCCCAGTATTTCGGCTCAAAATATCGGCTTGGAGGACTGTGCCGAGCTTGTCGCCGAACTTATGCAACAAAAGGGAATCCCAGCACAAGTGATGCCACTCGAACGAGGACCGCCGATTGTCTTTGGAGAAGTCAAATCGAAGTCAAGCAACCGCACCCTAGTCTGCTATGCACATTACGATGTTCAGCCTCCGGAACCGCTAGATCAATGGATCTCTCCACCATTTTCAGCCGAAATCAGAGACGCCACGGTATTTGCACGAGGAGCAACGGATGACAAAAGCGCGATCCTGGCGTTCTTGGCTGCAACAGAGGCATTCATGAAGGACTCTGGGGATATTCCTGTAAATCTGAAATTCGTATTTGAGGGGGAAGAGGAGGTAGGCTCACCACATTTTGATGCTTGGGCCACCTCGAATCGAGCATTGGCACAAGGAGACGGACTGATTGCTGTTGATGGATCGGTGGACCCGTCAACGGGACGCCCACCTTTGGTATTCGGATTCGGGGGAGGCGGAGGATATTTCGAACTACATGCGAATACAGAAGCGAAGGGGGACACACATGCGGGCGAGGCGAACTTCGTAACAAATGCGGCTTGGCGCTTGGTCTGGGCGCTTAGTACGATCAAAGACCAAAACGAGAGAATACTGATTGAAGGCTGGTATGATGATGCTCCTAGGTCTCTGCCGCTCCAAGCTGTGGAATGGCTTGATGACTGGGCACGGGATTTTGATGAAGAGAAAACGAAGAGGCATTTTGGGGTAAACGAGTTTCTGCTTGGCAGAACCGGACGCGATCTCCTCAGGGCGAGGATGTTTGATCCTACCTGTACAATAGCAGGGATCGAGGCAGGTTATACAGGGCCAGGCTCCAAGACCATTGTGCCCAGCAAGGCAATGGCGAGAATAGACTGCAGGTCACCTTTCCCCATAAGAGACCCATTGGGAAAGCTGAGAAGACACCTTGAAAAACATGGCTTTTCTGACGTAAAGGTGGTCGCTCGCGAGAGAAAGCCCCTCAGGGGAAAAGGCCCGGAATTCACAAGTCCGGAAGCGGCAGTTTCGAAAGCAGTAATAAATGCCGCACTCAAGGTTTTCGGAAAGAAGCCAGTATTTCAAGGAATGCAACTTACAAGAGCTGAGGGAGTCTATAGAGTCATGCTTGACGTTCCAGCGGTAATAACTAGGTTCGGTGCTCCAGGCGACAATATTCATGCTCCTAACGAGAACATTCCCATAGACACATTTATCAGAGGAATTAAGTACACCGCGGCCATAATGGCATATTTCGCCACGAGCTGATGCGAATCACTGCCCGGGAAGTCTAGCGCGTGTGACACAACAACTCTCGTCATAGGTGACAAGCAACAAAGTGTCGCCCGCCGACATCCACAAAATTCGGTTCCTCGGTGGCGCATTTCGGCTTGCTGTCAGCACATCTGGTGTGAAAACGACATCCTGCAGGAGGATTAATTGGACTCGGTATTTCCCCCCTCGGGATTTCTCTGCGAATACGCCTCTTTGGATCCGGTCGCGGAATGGCAGAGATCAATGCACGCGTGTAGGGATGCATTGGTGACTCAAACAGCTCCTTCTTGGGGGCAAGTTCCATGGGCCTTCCTAGATAGAGCACCATCACCCAGTCGCTAACATGTTTTACTACTGTCAGATCGTGTGTAATCATCAGATAGGTCAGGCCAAATTCCTTCTTGAGATCACCCATTAGATTAAGTATCTGCGCTCTTATTGAAACATCTAACGATGCAACTGGCTCATCAGCAACCACCAACTTCGGGTTTAGGGCCAGCGCCCTAGCAATTCCGATTCTTTGCCTCTGTCCGCCACTAAACTCCACAGAGTTTCTATCAAGCATCTGCGACGCCGGGGTGAGACCCACTCTCTCAAGCAAAGCAGAAATTCTTGATCTCCTCTCAGCTCCAGAACAGATCCTGTGGACGTCAAATGGTGTCCCTACTATGTCTTCAACGGTCATGCGAGGATTCAAGCAAGCGTAAGGATCCTGAAATATCATCTGTGCATTTCTACGAAAACCAAGAATCTCATCTTTTGAGCCTAGCTTCCATATGTCTTTGTCCTCAAAAACAACGTTCCCGTCGGTAGGTTCTATTAGCCGCATGACCATCTTTGCTATGGTGGTCTTCCCACTTCCCGTCTCGCCAACCAGGCTGAAAGTCTCTCCCGGGTCGACTTCGAAACTCACACCATCTACTGCTCGCACAAAGGCTGCTGGCTTCTTTTCCAAGAAATCAAATACCGAACTCTTCTCCAGAGGAAAGTACTTCTTGAGAGCCGTTACTCTCAGAATTGGCATACTTGTCCCTATGCCTCCTTTGCATCAAGCTGGTCGTACCTAATGCAGGCGACCCAGTGTCCCCTCTCCACTTCTTCGAGAGATGGAATAGCTTCTTTGCAAGAATCAGCAGCATATGAACATCGCGGATGAAATCGACATCCGGAAGGTGGACTTATGGCATCAGGAACGTCACCCTCTATTGACTTGAGTTTCGTCTGCTCAGCCTCAAGTGATGGCAGCGACTCAAGCAGAGATCTTGTGTAAGGATGGCCAGGAGAAGAATACACAAGATCAACGCTTGCACGTTCCATTACCTTGCCAGCATACATAATGCAAACGTCATCTGCCAGTTCAGCAACTATGCCCAAGTCGTGCGTTATGAGCATGATGGATGATGATAGTCTGTTCCTAAGATCTTTCAGCAGCTCAAGTATGCTTGCCTGCACGATAACGTCCAGGGCAGTCGTTGGTTCATCTGCAATAAGAAGCTCCGGACGACAGCTCAAGGCAATGGCGAGAAGTATTCTCTGCCTCATTCCTCCACTCAACTGATGAGGATAGTCGTACTCTCTCTCCTCGGCAGAGGGAATTTGAACCATCTGCATTGCTTCCACAGCCGCCTTTCGCGCGGATGTCTTGTCGAGACCCTCGTGAATGATAAGAGCCTCAGCGATTTGATCACCCACCCTCACGATAGGGTTCAGGTACGTCATAGGATCCTGAAAGCTCATTGCGATTCTTGACCCTCTTATTTTCCTCATCTCAGCCTCGTCTACAGATAGCAGATTTGTCGTGCCAAGCAGTATTTGCCCACCAACAATCTTCCCTGGGGGATCAGGAACCAATCTCATTATTGAGTGGGCGGTAACACTCTTGCCTGATGCCGATTCTCCTACGACGCCAAGCACTTTTCCTCTATCGATCTCAAATGTTACGCCATCAACAGCCTTTACTATTCCTCTTGATGTGTAGAAATAGGTTTTGAGATTGTCCACGGAAAGAAGAGCCATTCGCTATTTCTCCTTTAGGTGAGGGTTCAAAGCGTCGTTCAACCCGTCACCCAAGAGATTGAAGGAAACTACAACCAACGTTATCATAAGTCCTGGAAAGATAGCGTTCCAAGGTGCGATTCTAGAGGACTCCAACGCATCTCTGAGCATGAATCCCCAGCTAATCGAGTTCGGATCACCCAGACCCAAGAAACTAAGACTCGATTCAGTCATTATTGCCCCTGCTACTTGCATTGAGGCGTTGACTATTGCTGCAAATATCGCGTTCGGCATTATCTCTCTCAGGATTATTCGAAACTCACCGACTCCCACCGATCTTGCGGCTTCGACGAAATCCTGCTCCTTAAAGGAAAGGAATTCAGCTCTCATGAGCCTTGCGGTACTTGGCCACGATGTGAGCCCGATCACGGCCATGACATTCCATACGCTTCCTCCAAAAATCGAAACTATAAGCAGTATGAGGAAAAAGGTCGGAATAACAAGAAAAACGTCAACCCCTCGCATGATGACTTCATCGACTCTCCCTCCGAAGTATCCGGAAATCGATCCTACTGGTACTCCCACCAAGGTTGCTATCCCAGCGCTCGCAAATCCAATGAGCAAGGAAATTCTCGTCCCCCAGAAAATCCTACTCAGAATGTCCCTACCGAATCGATCAGTCCCCATGAGGTGACTTGGGCTTGGAGGATGGAACACTTCTAGGAAGTTCATGTTAAAAGGGTCGAATGGGGATATCACTGAAGCTGAGAGGGCCATTAGGGCAAAGGCGATTGTGATAAGTAACCCGCCGACTGCTGCTCGATTCTTCTTGAACCTCCACCAGAATTTCCTTGTCGATACGAGTACTGTTTTTTTCCCTTTAGAATGATTGTTGCTCATAGTTCCTCGCCGCCAGTACTACTTGTACCGTATGCGAGGATCGAGATATCCGTAAGTCACATCCATCAAGAGATTCGCAACGATTGTTATGATTGAAAAGATGAGGAAGATACCTTGGATGATAGGATAATCCCGTCTCGAAATTGACTCGAACAACAGACGACCTAATCCTGGCCAAGCAAAGACAGTCTCCACTAACACTGACCCCATAAGCAAATGAGGAACCCTCAGACCAAGCACGGTAACAATAGGCAATAGAGCATTCCTTAAAGCGTGATAGTAGTAGATTGCCCTGCGAGAGCATCCCTTACTCCTAGCAGTTGTAATGTAGTCCTTGCTCAAGATCTCAAGCATGCTGGCTCTCGTGAACCTCGTATACAACGCAAACTGCGCAACCCCCAGTGTTGCCACAGGAAGAAACAAATGAGACGCAACAGACAAGTAATATTCAAATCCCTTCACTCCAGGATCGGACATCCCCTGAGCAGGAAACAGATTCAGCTGAAACGAAAACAGCAGCAGCATCATCATTCCAAGCCAGAATATTGGCACTGACCAGAGCCACAGAGAAGACGTCGTCACCACATTATCAGTTAGAGAATAGGGTCGCTCCGAGGACTTGACCCCCGTTATCAGTCCGAGACACACTCCCACCACGAAACCACTGATCGTCAGCAATAGCGTAGCTGGAAGTGCCTCTGTGATCACCTGAATCACAGGCCTGTTGTAAACAAATGAGAACCCAAGGTCTCCTTTCAGAACGTTTACAATGTAGAGAACTAGTTGCTCATGCAAAGGTTTGTCCAACCCGAATTTCGCTTTCATGGCTTCAAGATATCCCGGAGGAATCCCTCCTGGCAACCCGGAAATAGCGCCACTGAGCATATAGTCAACTGGACTCCCTGGAGCCAGGTGTACTATTGTGAAGTTTATTATGATGGTTGACAGAATAAGTGGAAATGCGACAATGAGCCTCGACGCAACCATCTTCTTAAGACCTATTGTGAGCACTCTCCTCTGAGCGATTATGTATAGTAGACGAGAATCCTAATATGCCTACCTCTAGTGCCAGGCCTAGAGGAAAGTAAAAAAAAGGGTGTTGCAGCGCTAGGTTTTCTTCTTCCGCTTTGAATATATGTATACTCCGATCACGATAGCTACCACGGCGACAATGCCCGCATACATTGCATATGGCGGTGGTGGCACTGCAGCTTGCACGACTTCTCCAGCAAGTTTGACGGCACCAGTGTAGTCCTTCTTCGTGTAGGCGTCTTTCGCAGCCTGAAGCTTAGTCTCCGCAGCAGCAGTATCATATCCTTGAGTCTTCAGATCTTTGAGCTTCGCCTCTGCGCCGGATATTGCTTTCATTGCACCTTCTGCCGAAACATCGCTTCCCTTCAGCCACCAGACAGTACTCATGGGAATGTACGCCGTGTGATAGATCATGCCCCATTCGTCGAATCCAGCGAAGTCTCTCGAACGTACCCTCGTGGCATAGCTGTTCCACAGAAATATCCATCCTACATCTTCGTTAGCCAATTGCTGGGCCTGCTTGTACAGAGGGGCTCTCTCGGTTCTGTCGATGAGATAACGTGCCTTGTCAAGCAATTCATCGACCTTAGTATTCTTGAAGAATCCCCAGTTCTCGGTGCCAGTCTTGCGGTCGCTATACATCCAGCCAGTCATAATGTTGGGGTTGGGTCCTCCTCCCATTCTGCCCAAAGCGAGAGGATACTTACCCAGGCCTTCAGGCGCATGCTCGTAGCCGATAAATTCTGTAGTCTCGACGGCCGAAAGATCGCATTTTATGCCTACAAGCTTCCACATTTCCTTAAGAGCCTCTGAAACGTCGAAGGCAGTTGTTTCCACCAGCATCTCAACGGTGAATCGATAACCATCTTCTTTCTTCTTGTACCCTGCCTCATCAAGTAGCTTCTCCGCCAAAGCTCTGTCAAACTTCTGTTTGGTTTCTGCTTCTGGGCTGTAGGCCCATGGAACCTTCTTTGAGATAGGAGTATAGCACGGCTCAGTCACCCCGGCCATTACTTTCTCAACAATGGTCTGACGGTCTATAGCCCGCGCCATGGCCTCCCGCACTCGAACGTCCTTCAGAAACGGATACTTTGCCATCGTCTCCTCCTTGAAATTGAATGTCACACGCCAAACCGTAGTTGACAGGAAAGGCATAATAGCAAGCCGAGGATCCTTCCTAATTCTAGGAACCTCCGCCAACGGGATTCCTTCTATGAAGTCAACTTCTCCCTTCTCAAGAGCCAGCAACTGGCCTTCATACCTCGGAAGCTCTTTCATGACCAGTCTGTCTAGATAGGGGAGGCCCCCCCATCGGTATCCTTGAGGTCTGAAGTAAGCTAGGTTAGGTTCGAAGATCGCATATTGCTTTGGCTTCCACTCAACCAACTTCCAAGGCCCAGTACCGACAGGCGCGAGGTTTGCTGGGTTCGTTGTAAAATCCTTTCCTTCATACAAATGCTTCGGAAGAACAAACACATCTCTATGAGGATCTGCAAATTCGTCGAGTGCCAGCGGATTCTCGAAATTGAAGACCACAGTGTAATCATCAGGAGTTTGGATTGATTTTAGACCCGCATTTCTGTATATTGCAGCAGTTATGGAGTTTTGGCGAATCATCTCTTCAAAGGTGTATTTCACATCAGCAGCTGTAAAGGGTTTGCCGTCGTGCCAAGTGACATTTCTTAGAAGATTGAAAGTTGTCGTCTTGTAGTCGGACGACTGTTTCCAAGAATAGGCCAGGTCCGGTATTATGTTATAATCTTTGTCGAAGTTGACCAATCTACTAGCGATATTCCTCTGAATATCGCCACCGGTCCCTGTCCAGAATTGAAGTATGCCATTCCAGTTAACAGGTCCTTCTCTGTAGGCGACCGTAAAAGTTCCTCCGTATCGAGGCTTCTCTTGTGCATATACCATCGGGCTACTGAACGCGAGCATACACAGAGCAACTATTCCGAAGAGTTTTGTTGATTTCGTCACTTTTTTCACCTAAGATACATGAGGCGCACATAGTAAATAAGCCTTAACATTCTACAGGAGCGCGACCTCCTTACTGGTTATGTGAAGCATAGAACTCAAGGATTCGCCTTGCTATTGTTTCCACTTGACACTCTCGCAAGTTGGGACGAGTTGGTAACGAAACAACCTCCCGTGCAACTTTTTCTGTAATCGGATACGCTCCTTCCTCGAATCCAAAACGGCTAGCGTAGACCTTTTGTGTGTGTATCGGAATCGGGTAATGGCACGATGTTTCGATTCCCGACTGAAGCAAATAGCTTCTCAAATCGTCCCTTCGTTTCGCGCGAACAACGTAGTGACAGTACACATGCCTTGCGTAATCCATCTCGACAGGTAGGACGACCTCATTGGAATTTTGAAGGGTGCGACTGTACATCCCTGCAATCTCTCGCCTTTTCAGATTGCGTTCGTCGAGTTTCGACAGTTGTCTTCGCCCAATCATTGCGTGGAGTTCACTCATTCCATATCTATAACCCAGCACCTCTTGGTAAGACGAGCCATCTCTTCTTCCGAAATGCCTTAACATCCGCAAGGTCTCATCGATCTTGGCCACGTTTGTCGTGATCATTCCTCCCAAACCCAAAACGCTCAGATTCTTGCCGGAGAAGCTGAAACAGCCTGTTGTTCCAGCAGATCCTGCCCTCTTTCCTTTGTACAGGGCGCCTGCTGATTGTGCTACGTCTTCAATCACGATCAGCCCGTGCTTCTCTCCGACCTCACATATTGGGTCGAGGTCTGCTGGTTGCCCATACATGTGAACCGGTAGAATTGCCTTCGTTCTCTTTGTTATTGCTTCTTCTAATCGATCCGGATCCATATTGAAGTCCTTTTCTTGGATATCGATGAACACGGGTGTCGCTCCTGCCCAAAGAATCGCGTCTGACACTGCTGTGCACGTGTTTGGGACCGTTACGACCTCGTCTCCTGGACCTACGTTGCATGCGACCAGCGATAGGTGAATGGCAGCAGATCCAGATCCAACTGCCACCGCATACTCTGTGCCAATAAACTTGGCGAATTCCTTCTCGAACATGGTACACTGGTCTAACGGAGATCTGCGATTCATGAGAGGAGAGAGGTCAAGTGAAGACTCATCAAGATCTGGCTCCCAATATTTGATTCTTGTAGCCACAACTCGCACCTTTGAACAAAAGATGTTGGTTTTCTCTTATTAGGATTGCAGAAAGCTTCGAAGCGATTCATGACTAATGAAACAGGGGATAGAAGCTTCGCTGCTTCTAGGGAGAGAAGAGTTGAAACTCATTGCTGCAAGGAGGGCCAACTGCAATCCAGAATCTCAAGTCCTTGGGTTGGCCAATCTCGCAAGAGATTGTTGACGGGCCAGTGCCTCCATGCCTGCAGACCGGATAGGGCCCCTCATGGTCTCTCAAGAATGCCTTGGCAAGGTCAAGATCAATCTTTCCGACGTTTGATTGCAGGAGATTCATCATTCTGTTCCTGCGGACATACGTCCCTGGGTTCTCCTCGATGCTAGGCCCCAACGAGTTCAGCTTGTGAGAAGCATAGTGATTCGTTGTACTAGTAAACCAGTTCGTCTCTTCTGGACTCTCAGGATCGAGATGTGTTACATTCATCTCATCGTGTGCAATCTCAACATGGGCGAATTCTCTAGAATCACCCACAATCCAATTTACGCCATGTATTGCACTTCGAAATTCTCTACATTGTGTCAAAGCCTCTTCCACGTTCTTTGAATCTTGGAAGATGTGATGTGTCCATTCGGGGGAAGCATATAACAGGCCAGTCCCGGCAAGAAACTGCTTGCATCTTTTTTGAACTACCCCGGACATGACTATTGTCAAGCCCTTCTCGTTCATTCCTTCACAACCTGGCCGGCCCACAGGACCGATGCTTATGAAACGAAAACCATTCTTCGGTTTGGCTAAGGTCACCAAAACTTTTCTTGGATCCGTTTTGGAATCCCAATTGTGGCCGATTATCGGTTCGCCCATGGCTGTGGCACGACCTGAGATCAAGCAGGTTGTACACCCTCCACTACTTCCCTCTGGTAGAGCGTCATGAAGTTCATGTTGAAGACACGCATCCATCATTTGTTGGTACCCGACGCCGGCCCCTTCGGCCATTCCCCTGATTTGCTCGATGATTTCAGGCGTGTGGCTTCCTATTCCATCTTCATGTCTCTCACGTATCGTTTGGATGTCTTTTTCTGTGTACCCGATTCGTCCGTAGATATTTCTTGAATCTCTCACGAATTCGAGAATCAGATCAGCGGCCTGCCGTCCGTAGCCTCGACCCATCTCAAGAGGTGAGCCTTCGATCTTGACAATCCTGAAGAAGTCTGTCATAGTCAGCACCAACCTCGTCTTCCCTAATAAAAGTAAGGACCCTGTAATCCGAGATGCATGATAGATCTGTTCTAGGAATCTCTCCAACCTCGTGGTGGCCTAATCGAGAAGTCGGTCTCTTCATCAGCAGCATATACTACACCAATGATATCTCCTGTATTCACTACCTTGTTCTGGTCCCAATACGCTATGATTCTACCTGCGACCGGCGAGGTTATTACCTCAACTGTTTCACCAAACAGATTGCCAATCGTCCCAATAACCTGCCCTTTGTCAAGGTGAGATCCAGCGTTGACCTTGCCATAGTATATACCTCCCCGTCTTGCTCTCAGTTCGTATCTGTGTCCTATACCGTAGACAAAGTCTGGTCGAACAGGGGGGCAGGGAGCGCCTGCAATCATTCCAAGTCCTCTCATCACGTTCAGAACACCATCGATGTGAAATCCTATTTGAACTTCATCCAGCTTGGCAGCTCCACCAGACTCAGAAAGAATCCTTGGAGTTGATTTATTATCTCGAATGGGTCTTCTTTGCCAAGCTTTTGGCCTGAACCATTTCACAAGCTGAATCACTTTCTCATCGTATTCTTCGTCACCCGTCCATCCCGAAATTACGATTTCCTCTATTAGATTTTCGTCGATGTCGCCTCCGTGCAGGTCTATTGCATAGTCGGCCATCGAAATGAGATTCATCCTTGCTTGTCCGATGATATTAGACATCGAACCACTCTCTTCTGGCTCTCTGGGAATTGGCCTTAGATCGATTGAGCAAACGTCCGGCGTCTTTGTGTTGAAGCTAGGTATGTCCAAGACAGGACATGTTATCAGATTACCATTCAGCTCTGAAGGTTTCACCGTGTTGGAGATTCTAATACACGCTTCTATCGCGGCGTAGACGCATGGTTTTGTTGCTGCTATCACCGAGAGAGTAGGGCCGTTTCCTTTCCCACTAATCAGAAAGATGGGAAGCTCGACTCCTGAACTCGGAGTCTCAGCAACCTTCCAAAATCCATGCACCTTCTCGCCAGTGTCTACCTTAAGATTGCCCACTTCAAGTTTCCCGGCTAACCCTGATGCACCCTCTATGATTCGGTTTATTCTTGAATGTCAGCCTCGAAGTATGTCTGAACACCAAAGAAGCTGAGTGATTGAGCAACATTCAAATGATCCTCCCCCCCTGCATCACCATTCTAGGCGACCAGAGAACACTAATACTACTTGTCACGTCTCCACCGACCGCTATAATGTCTGCTTCCTTTCCCTTGGTAATAGTTCCCACAATGTGACTTATCTTTGCCGCTTCAGCGGCTCTTCCAGTCGCGGAAGTGATTGCGTCTGTCGGGGCCATGCCTGCTTCGACCATGAGTTCCAATGTTCGCACAAGCCTAGCGCAGTTGCCTAGACCTATCCCGTCTGATCCAGCAACGAACTCTACACCCATCTTGAGCATCCGTGAGAAATTCTCCTGTTTCCTCCTTATCTTGTATTCAGCATCTTCCAAGGAAGCTTTCTCCTTCTCCGTAAGCGGCTCGCCTCTTCTATTCTTCTCTCTCAGTGAATCTCGAACAGCAGAAGCTGTCTGTAGCGTCGGATCTACATAGAGACCCCTCTTAACGATCGTCTGGACTGCGTCCTCATCGAATCCTCTGGTTCCATCAGGCATGAGGAACCCCAGGTGTGCTAGGACATGGACTCCGGCACGGGCAGCTCGGCCTACGGAATCGAAAGCTTCGCAATGCGCTGTAACCGTCTTGCCGAAATTCTCAGCCTCTTCAACAGCAGCAGCAATCTCTTCTTCCTTGAAGGAGGGACGCCTATTGTCGGTTCCGGGTGTCCCACCACCTGATGCCATGAGCTTGATAAAGTCCGATCCTTCTTTCAGCATCTGCCTAACCCTTCTTCTGACTTCCCAAGGACCATCGCACTCGTTGCCGTTGCAGAAGTGGAAATGGCCGCCGGTGATGCACAGAGGTCTTCCACATACAAGAATCTTGGGCCCTTCAAACAAACCTAACCTTCTCGCATCACGAAGATCATAGGCTACTCGGTTTCTTGCACCGCAGTCCTTAACAGTCGTGATTCCAGCCTTGAGCGTCTGTCTCGCGTTGGCAATTCCCGAGGCAAGTTGCACACCGTCACTGTTCTTCATCATGTTCAAGTATCCACCGTCGATGCCAAGGCCAAGGTGAATGTGACTATCGATCAGGCCCGGAAGCAATGTCTTACCAGTAAGGTCTAGTTGACGACATTTCCTCCCCGACGGAATGTCGAAACCTTCTTCAGGTCCCACAAACAAGATCTTTGAGCCGTCAACCGCAACCACCGTGTTCTTCATCGGTGCCGCACCAGTTCCATCTAGGAGCCATTCGGGCCTAAGAATAGCGATTTCATCAAGTTGCATGAATTCTACTCCTTGAGGTCGAGATTTAGCGTTGTCTCGCTTTTTATAACTTCGCTATTACCGATAGCACGTGCTTTCGGAAAAATCAATCTCGCGTCGGTCATCTCAAACCATATATCACGGAAAGACCAGACAATGCTTTCGGGTTGCAATCAATGACTGAAGATGTGATAGTTCTAAAGGCCGGAAATCTGATTGACGGAATAAGAAGAGAACCGATTAGGAATGTCCTAGTCGTCGTCGAAGATTCTCGAATCAAAGAAGTAGGTCTGCCAGGGAAGATCAAGATTCCTGGTGGGAAAGTCATAGATGCAGGCGGAAAAACAGTCATGCCGGGCCTGATGGATCTTCATGTGCACTATACTCTTTCGAATAGTCGAGTGGGGGGCTTACGCTTGGATGCTTTGCAGCCATTGCCGATCACGGCTCTCGAGGCCGCTAGGTCACTGCGACTGAGTCTAGAAATGGGTTATACAACCATAAGAGATTGTGGGGCGATCGATCACATTGACATAGCGCTCAAGAAGGCAGTAGAGACTGGACTGATTCCTGGACCGCGATTCATAACATGTGGTCCGATAATCTCAATTACCGGAGGACACGGAGACTCGTGGTCTTTGGACTATCCTGACTTGGATATGCCACACCATGCAGGCAAAATGGCTGACGGTGAAGACGAAGTGCGCAAGGTGGTTCGAGAGGAGATCAAAGCTGGCGTTGACTGGGTGAAGTTGACGCATGCAGGTATTGCTTCCTCAGAGGCTGGGCCTATTGGCGCCACTCAATTCACTATCGATGAGATGAAAGCCGCTTGTGAGGTGGCACACAAGGCCGGAAAAAAAGTCTGCATACACTGTCTCTCAGCTGAAGCCGTGAAGGATTCCATTGTGGCAGAAGTAGATATGATAGAACACGGAATTGACATGGATGAGGAGGGAGCCAAAATGATGGTAGAAAAAGGTCTGATGATGACGTGCTGCCTATCACCAGGCTGGCGTCGCCGGAGCCTGACTTTTGAGGACCGAATAAAAATGGGATATTCAGAAGTAGTCGCAAGGAAATCGATGAAGCACTCATACGAGTATAGGAAAGAGAGTCTCCAAGTGCCGATGAAGTTCGGCGTAAAGATCGCTCCTGGCTCGGATGCAAAGATGTATCCGGGAGGAGCGGGCGACAATGCATTGGAGCTTGAGCTTATGGTGGATTCAGGTTTCTCTCCTATGGAGGCAATAATATCAGCCACAAGAGTTGCCGCTGAGGGCCTCGATCTTGAAACCGGAACCATCGAGCCGGGAAAGCTGGCAGACATAGTGATCGTAGATGGCGATCCGCTGGAGAACATAGGCATTCTCAGAGAAAAGAAGAGAATCTTGAAAGTGTTGAAAGAAGGGAAGGTAGTAGTGGATCAGGGATCATCGACTTGCACATGAACATGAGAAAAGCAGAAGCCTGGCCGCTGCGGAGACCAAACGGGGGATTGTTCGTTGCGCTCTCGCAATAAATCAGGCCGCTCAAGAGTGGGCCTTGCTGCGGTTTGCATGCACGTCGCACACGACAAGAAGAAGAATCTTAAGAAATATGTACGGTTCATTGAGTTGGCGGCCGGCAGAGGGATTGATCTTATAGCCTTTCCGGAATGTTCTGTTCAAGGCTATACTTGGACATGGGACTTTGGGAGGCACATCTATAGAAAAGACAGAGAACAGCAAGAATACTTTGATGTGAATTCGGAGATGGTTCCAGGCCCGAGTACGTCTCTTATGACCCGCTTGGCCCAGGCACACAGGATGTACATAGTGATGGGAATGGCAGAGAAGGCGAGAAAGGGACGAAAGACTGCAATCTACAACTCTGCGATTCTTGTTGGCCCCAACGGTGTTCTTGGCGTCCACAGAAAAGTCCACCAGGCGCCAAACCCAGTTTTTGAGACTGGTTGTGGATTCTCAGTATTTCCTACGAGAATAGGCAGAATAGGCATGGTTGTATGTGCTGATATGAACTATGTGGAGTCTGCAAGAAGTCTTGCGTTGCAGGGAGCAGAAATCGTCGTCAACTGTACTGCTTGGGGCATGAGAAGCAAGAATCCTGATCCAAGAACGGATCAAGGAGGCTACGACTATGATCTCATAACAAGGGCGACAGCACGTCTAAACCGTGTGTGGCTTGTGAGTGCAGATCAAGTTGGAAGTGCGACGCGATCAGAAGAGAAATCCTATGGACACAGCCGCATTGTTGATCCAGATGGAAGAATAGTCTCGGACTCAGGGTACAAAGAAGGATTGGTGGTTGCGCGAGTCAACGTACGCAAGCAAACAAGGCCCAGTAGATTTAGAGGGAGACGACCGGAATGCTACTATCCGTTAGCTGTAGGCCATTCTTCGCATGAGACATGACATTTGCCAGAGTGAATCGAACGTGAGATGAGCACCAACTCGACTTTTCTAGTGTATAGCGCGTGCTAGGACAATGAAACTACCTTTCGGTCAACACCTGCGCGCGGGCATCTAGCTATGATCGTTGCCTCCGATTGTTCAGAATTCTTGAGTCTAACGACCCACTCGGCCTGCCGCTTTGTCTTGTCTTCCACCTCGCCGCCAACAACGCGTGGCAAGAGCAGCTTGGCAGAACGTCCGTCTAGGTGTCCAAGCTCAGTCCTATCATACCCACTTACTAGTTCAGCGTTTTCCTCAAGACTTAGTTCAATAATGACCGGTTTAGCCACGCCTATTTTCGCGGCCATTTGAGTAACATTCGTAGGCAGAAAGCCTGTATTCTCCACCTGAGCTTCAATCTTGTAGATGCGATCTGCCAACTTTGTTACAGTTGTCTTAGCGATTCGTAGCAGTGGCAGAAGCGCAGCATGTTTCACAGCGAACATTATGGTTTTGTCCATTTCGTAGTTCAGCCATTTACCTTCAGGAGGATTCTTCTTTGTGTACTTGTCGTCGATACCTCCAATTTCAATAGATCCCAGTTGGGGGTGCTTAAATGCTTTCCAATCGATGAAACCCTTGCCGTTCGCTTCCCTGTCAATCCATTCCAAAGCCTTCAGTTGCTGATCCTCAGTGAGATTATCCCAGTTGAATCTGACCCCTCCTCGTTCTCTGAAGTTCCCAATACCAACTAGAGAATACCAATCCCAAAGCTCAATCGAGAAAACAAAGGCCCCCAGATGTTCGTAGAAGAAACTCATTCCGCAACCACGTCGGAAAGGACGGTCATCCTCGAAAGTGAATTCCTCGAACGCAGAGATGGCAGGATAACCTGTTAGCTCTTCTCCCACTTTCGCCATTGCCTTATAAGCCATCAGATCCGCTTCGAGCCCTGCCTCGACAAACCAACTATCGGGTTTAGTGATACTTTCCCGCAGCATAACCCCTCCCGAAGTGTGAAGAGTATGAATGATTCCTAGATTAGGATGTTCAGCCCAGAAATCTGCGATCGCTCTTGCTTCACGTTCCCAAAGCGGAAACGGACCTGCTCCCCCTAGAGGAAGCCCACCCGGGGCCCAATGGGCTGGATAGTTGCGGTTGGTTCCACCTAGAAACCTTCGAGGGGCCATCTTGATCTCTTTCCCAGGCCTATGTTTCAGTAGCATCCCCTCGGTCATTACCCTATAGAACGGGCCGTCTTCGTCTCTGTCTTGATGAGACCTTCTCAGCATGAGACGCGGATCTTTCCTTGAGATCTTCCAGTTCCCGTTCGGGTCTTCGATTCGCATTTGGACGATGTGTCCATCCCCATCCACATCTTCTTCGTAATGCCCCTCTCCGTTCTCAAATTCTGGGTTTGGGACCCCTGCCCCCGGGCGATGGTATGGCTGCGTAAGCCAGATTTCGGCTCCGTCAGGATTCAGTCTTGGTAGAACATAGATGCTTCTCGTGTCAAGTAAATCTGTGGTCAAAGGATCTTTCCCGTAGTTGGAGAGCAGACACCAAATTGTCTTCAGACACACGGCAGATCCTGCAACTTCTGGGGAGTGGGTATTTCCATCTATCCACATACCGGGCTTTTCATCGGCCGAACCAGTCGCATGATTGGTTATTTCTGCCGTCCAAAGGTCTCGACCTCGGAGAGATTTTCCTATGGAATACAGCCTCATAAGATGAGGATGTGTGTCTGCAAGACTCTTCATCACAACATACAGTTCATCATAAGTCCGGTATTTGCCGAAATCAATGGCCAACGCTCTTTCACTCAAGTCTTTGCACATCCTTACAATCGAAGCTGATACGGTAGATATGCAGACATTCAATGGGTATTTGAGAGCTTCTCTGTCTCATACGGGGTATCGATGTAGCCGACTGCTTCCTACTACAAACTAGTTGTCGGGACCTAGTTTCTCCGTGCGTTGATCCGGTCAGCGTGTCCAGATTGACGTTGCCTCCAAAGCTTGAAGAAAGCAGAAGACAAACGAGCGTGATTAGATTCAATCAAGTGCGTTCGAGTAGAATGAGGATCAGCTGAATGGATCTCATGTCACGTTGACGATCGCCAGATAAACCAATTCACAGCGACTTGGCGGTAAACTATGTGCAGTGTTGAAGAAGGTCACTTTATGAGCTTTATATTTCGGCCCGTAGAGAGAACAGGAAAGAAGGAGATGTCGGTTGAAAGTCGTGTACCCTTTGATTTCACTCCCCTTGTCGGAATACAGGATGCGACAGGAAAAACTGAAACAAGAATTGCAGAGACAAGGCATCAAGGCTATGTTTATGATGAACAATAGATTTGTGACGTATTTTGCTGGAGTAGATTGTGCCCCTACAGAGCGCCCAATTGGTCTCTTGGTTCCGTTGGAGGGCGATTTGGCTATCGTAGCGCCAAGACTTGAGGAAGCTCACATTAGAGACAGTCTACCTTGGCTCAACGACATATACACGTATCTGGATTACCCCGGAGAACCTCACTGTTATGAGACAATAGTTCGGCTACTGAAGGAAAGAGAATTGTCAGCCAGTAGAATAGCTAGGGATGGCCTGATGGCCAACTACGTATATGAGGGGGGCGGATCCTATCTTGAAAAGAATCTGCCACAGGCCGAGCTCATAGATATGACTCAATATATCGTAGGAATGATGGAAATCAAGTCAGAAGCGGAAAGACAGTTGGTGAGAGAGGCAGCGAAGTGGGGTTACAATACTCATTGCATCTTGCAGGATTCGATACAGCCCGGTAGGACTCCATATGCGGTCAGCGTTGAGGCCACACTTGAAGGATCAAGAGCAATGCTCAAGTTCTTTGGAAAAAGGTACCAGCCATACAGGACCGTCGGAACGCCCACTAGCAGAGGACCTACGTGGGCAGATTTCAATGCAGGTCCCGGCACAGCGTTTCCGCATGGAGGAAGAACAGGTGAATACTCGAAGTACCATAGGAGAATCAAGGTGGGTGACAACATAGTGACTGCAGCAGAAGCAGACATAGGAGGATACTACTGTGAACTCGAAAGAACCATGTTCGTGGGTGAACCGACTGAAAAACAAGCGAAGTACTTTGGAATAATGCTTGAAGCCCAAGATGCCGCTCTAGAGCAGTTCAAACCAGGAAAAAGAACAAGAGATGTAGACATAGCTGCTAGAGCAGTTTTCAGGAAATATGGCGTATTGGATTATGCTCTTCATCACAGCGGACATGGCAGAGGATACCGTCCACATGAACCTCCGTTTTGCGACATTGGCGACCCAACGGTTCTCAAACTAGGTATGCAATTCAGCTGCGAGCCAGGAATCTACATACTGGAAATAGGCGGGTTCAGACACTCCGACGATGTATTCGTGACAGAGAACGAACCAGAGCTGAACTCTTACTACCCCAGAGATCTGGAATCTCTGACAATAAACTACAAGAAGTGACTCCGCCGCCTTTTCGTCTACACACCATTATCAATGATACTTGATGAGGATAGCTTCTTATATCAACGGAACAGACGTGGTAAAAGAGGAATGGAAATGAACCCTTGCGCTGTTCTAAGAGCGAAAAGACTCATAGATGGTTCTGGAAAAGAACCGATTGACCATCCGGTCGTAGTAGTGAAAGATAGCCAAATCGCAGAGGTTGGCACTGAGAATGAGGTGGATGTTCCAGAGGGAGAGAATGTAGAAGAGATCACACTTGAAAACGAGACGCTACTCCCCGGATTCATAGATTCTCATACACATATATGCTCAGGAGCCGTTTTGGCGAGCAACCAGACTAGAGGAGAAACAAGAATTACCGCGGAAGAAAGAACGTTTAGAGCTTATCCTCATCACGTCGGCGTTTCGACTTGGGAACCACGGGCGACATTGCCTGAGGGAATCAGGATGATAGTTGCTACCATGAATGCCCGTAATACATTGCGCGCAGGAATTACAACCATAAAGGATGCAGGAGGCCCCAATAGGATTCCTTGGGATCTGAGAGAAGCATGGAAAATGGGCTTGATAGATGCACCAAGGATTCTAATCTCGGGTTGGCCTCTTACCATCACCGGAGGGCATGGATGGCTAAGTGGCGACTGCGAGGCCGATGGAGTCGATGGAGTGAGAAAGAAGGTAAGACAGTTCGTCAAACAGGATGTTGATGTCATTAAGATCATGGCTTCTGGAGGAGGAGCGACTCCAAGATCGAATAATCGTCAAGTGTCCTTCAGCGAGGATGAGCTCAGAGCCATAGTAGAGGAGGCACATAAATTGGGCAGAACAACTTTTGCCCACTGCGAGGCTTACGACTCCATTGGAAATGCCGCTCGAGCTGGCGTGGACGCGCTGGAGCACTGTGGCTTCATCTTGGCTGACGGTTCGAGGGGTTTTGATGAGGAAGCCGTCAAGATAATGGCGCAAAAAAGACTGTTCTACAACTCAACTCTTCAAACAGGGTCAGAAGTTCGCGACTCTTTGAGAGAGAAAAAGGCAAGCAGAGAGATTCTGACGCAGAGCGAGGAACGCGCTCTGGAAGTGCAGGAGTATAAGATCAGGAGAAAACAAGAGAACTTGGCTCGAATCGTTAAGATGGGCGTCCAAATCGTGGCTGGATCAGATGCAGGCGGTGACAGACTCCTTCGGTCAATGGAACTCATGGTGGAGGCGGGGTTGACCACGATGCAGGTGATAGTAGCAGCAACGAGCAATGGGGCAAAGGCATTGAAGATGGACCACCTATTCGGAACGATAAGAAAAGGTTTGAAAGCAGACATTATTGCAGTTGAGGGAAACCCTTCGAAGAATATCAGTGATCTACGATCGCTAAAGATGGTTATGCGAGAGGGAAAGAGAGTGCGATTGGATTGAAGTTGACACAAGTCAGATCCCCAAAAAGCACTCACCTTCGTGCCCTATCCAGAGTCCAGAATCACCAATTTCTCTCCTCAAGATTAGTGGAGGTAAGCTGAGCCGCAGGCTCAGACCCCATCTCACAACTTCACGTGAATCATAAGCAGTTGCGACTGAAGGGCGCGAACGCTTCTTGATGAGAGAGGTGTCGAGTGGATAGCCGCGCTACTCTTCTACCCAATCGTCGACATTGATGACGACGTACAGAAGGGATCAAGGGTAGGCGAAATCTGGGACCTCGGGGGTACCGTCATCGAAACCCTGCATTCTCCAAAGAAGGGTGTCGTGCGCAAAATGTTCACCAACCACGCCACAAACTCAGGAGAGACTCTCATCCAGATCATGAATTCACCGAAACCACTCTCTCCGTTCTCACCGACTGACCCGTTCATCGACATAGATGAGTATGACTAAGTATCTAGGGCTCCCATCTAGCCCCTAAACCTCCCGGTCCTCTCTATATCCATGTCAGCCAACAGCAAAAACAGGAAGCGAAGTAATCAAAGTGAAATTGCAGTTCCATATTGCACGATTCTCTTCGAACTCACGCACCCCCTAACCGGGTCTATGAGATCAATCATATATTGAAGAACTCTTAATTGCAGGATGTTTAGTCCAAGGAGAAGTGATTCCAATAGCATTGAACAAAACCATTGCAGAGACAGTGGCCAAAACAGGAAAAAGTGAGCACCAGAAGAAACGATTCAAGGTTGAGATAAACCCGAAACTATGCAAAGGTTGCTACTTCTGCATCCGATACTGTCCTTCGGGCATCTTCAGCAAGTCGGAGGAGATCGGAGAGCTAGGATACGTCATTGCGAAGGTGGAGCACCCGGAGAAGTGTACTGGCTGCCGGCTCTGCCTAATCTATTGTCCTGACTTTGCAGTGTCTGTCGAGGAGGACGGAGTCGAAAGGAGATGAAATCCCAATCCTCAGAGCTGCAGTTCATGCTTGGAAACCAAGCCATTGTTGAGGGAGCCATAGCAGCTGGATGCAGATTCTTCGCTGGATATCCGATCACACCTGCAAACGAGATCTCTGAGTGGATGGCTCAGAGAATGCCAGAGGTGGGAGGCAGGTTCATTCAGATGGAGGATGAACTCGGATCGATCTACGCCGTATGCGGAGCCTCTCTCGCAGGTAAGAAATCCATGACGGCGACTGCTAGCGCGGGTTACAACTACATGCAGGAAGGTATTGAATATGCAGTGGCTGCTGAGATCCCAATCGTGATCGTTGATGTGATGCGTCAGAGAGGGGAGAATTTTCCAACACAATCTGACGTGATGCAGGCCCGATATGGCGCGGCTGGTGATCATGAGATGATTGTTCTGACGCCGTCAACTGTGCAGGAGTTGTTTGATCTCACGTTCGGGGCATTCAACTTGGCAGAGAGGTTTAGAAATCCCGTCATTGTGCTCTCGGAGGCGACGATCAGCCTGATGCGTGAAGCCATAAGGATTCCACCGCCCAGAGAACTCAAGATTGTCGATAGAAAGAAACCTGTGAGTCCACCTGAAGGATTCATGCCCTTCAGAGGAGAGGAAGATCTTGTCCCTCGCATGTCTGAGTTTGGTGACCAGTACAAGGTTCTTTACACTCACAATCCGCATGACGAGTGGGGTCGGATCGCGTGGTCTCCGAAGATGTATGAGGATCTTTACAATCGCATAACCAGGAAGATTGCTGACAAGGCGGATGAGATCGCGTTGTTCGAAACGGCATTTACAGACGACGCCAAGATCGTAGTGATAGCATATGGAAGCGAGGCTCGTGGATCGATAGAAGCCGTGAGTATGGCGAGAGAGGAAGGAATCAAGGCGGGTATGCTGAAGCTGAAGAACATATGGCCTGTGCCTGAGAAGGCGATAAGGGATGCAACGAGCGTCGCTGAGAAAGTGCTTGTCCCCGAGATGAATACAGGCCGATACTTCCATACCATCAAAGAGATTGTCAGATGCGACGCAGAGGTAGTGTCTCTTCCTAAGAACCAAGGTAGGATCCACTCACCTGAAGAGATTCTGGAAGAGATCAAGAGGGTGAGATAATGGAACATCCAAACCTGAAGTACATAAGAGGAAAGCGGCTTCCCCACATGTTCTGCTCTGGCTGCGGGTGTGGCCAGATCCTCAATTACCTATTATTCGCGATAGACGAACTGAAGCTAGACACGCATCAGATGGTTGCCATCGGGGGAGTTGGATGCAGTTCAAGAATCCCGGCTTACTTGGACATGTATGCGATTCATGGGATACACGGAAGGAATCTTGCGT
>Ga0315282_10002957_pt1 | contig 30817 bp, 20 predicted proteins | sample YL17G07_20_MG_FD_203693 | JGI IMG/M metagenome (GOLD analysis project Ga0315282, IMG submission 203693) | Sediment microbial communities from Yellowstone Lake, YNP, Wyoming, USA - YL17G07_20 | ecosystem: Environmental > Aquatic > Freshwater > Lake > Sediment | place: USA: Wyoming | collected... | reverse complement strand
ATGAGGATCATGGGGACGCCGCAGCATACTATGTCACATTTCTCACAGCCGCATGGGTCTGATACCATCACGACGCATCACGACGATCCGCATTCCTCGCATTCGAACTTCTCCCCCTTTTTCGCCAAGACCTTCGCTTCCCTAAGGATCAACCACTGAAAATCCTATGTCATCTCCCCGTATGTATGGATAGCCATTAGTTCGAAAACCACGACAGTCATTGAGCACCGCGTTCTCGTTGCTGCTCAGAGGACCGTGCTCAATCATGCGGAGTCCGTTTGTTGCCGCGACTTCCCCTGCGACCAATACTGTACTGGCTCACAATGGAAGAGGGCGGCCAGATACCTCTTGATAAAGCTTTCGGCAAACGTACTTACCGACCTTTTGACACTCACATCAGCTCAGGTCTTGTAGACGAAGGGATGGGACCTAGGGGGTGAAATCATGGCGACCAAGAAGACTACTGGAAGGAGAGGCAGGAAACCAAAGGCCAAGACGCAGACGCCGGAACAGCCAGCTCCACAACAAACCCAGGTCGAGACGATGGTGCCGTCTCAGCCGATTCCGCAGGAGGTCCAGGTTGTGACGCCGATGCCAAGCCAACCAGTTGCTCAACAGAACCAGGTCGAGGCTTTGGCAACAAGCCAACCTGCCAAACAGCAGATTCAAGTCGAGACGCCTGTGCAAAGCCAGGACGCTGTTCAAAAGGCTTCGTGAAGAGAATCGTTTTTCAAGTCCATGATAGAGGGACGCGGACCCTGAACTGCGCCTCCTCCGTTTCTTTTCTTCTTTCACCTTCTCCTCACCTGCCGTCAGAACCGTCAGGATTGTATGTGGAAGGGCAGACCAGTCGATCCACGAATCCGACACAACTAATACCGCGAATCGACTAGTATGCCCGCAAAGGTGACTGATAATAGGAAAGAGGGAGTTCAACCGGGGAGAGAATTAACATGACTGCAGACGGACTCGATGGTGAATTGGGTTTGCGAGAAGCCGACAGACTGGAAGTCAATTCGCCAAGGAGATGCCTCAACAGTTCCTCCTGAACACCGTAGGGACGACCTACGTCTTCCAACAGCTCTAATGGTCTTTTCGGAAATGGAAGGAGGCGCCTTGCACCAGATGTAGTGATGTCAACAGACTACGACATCCCTCTCCGTCCGCAGCCAGAACTGTCAAGTGTGTCGGAGAGAGTGATTCCTGGTGATTTTCGCCCAGTAGCGGAAACTATATATCTACCGTCAGACGAATGTCATACCAGGGATGCACTATGCCAAACTCATTAGTGAAGAGCGCTCTGACGAGCATGGAACAGGAGAGGAAGACGCAAGCTCAGGCCCCAGTGAAAGCGACTGGAGGAGACACCTCCGACGATGAAGAGATAAGGAAGATCGCCCAGAAGCTTGACGTCAGCATAAAGATCATCGGTTGCGGTGGCGGCGGATGCAACACCATCAACCGCTGCGTCGACGGGGGCATAAACGGCGCGCAGCTGTGCGGCATCAACACCGATGCGAAGCATCTGCTGACGATACGCTCACCGACGAAGATACTGATCGGAAGAGCGACCACACGCGGCCTGGGAGCGGGAGCGATCCCCGAGGTCGGGGAACGGGCTGCCATGGAGAACGGGATGGATATCCGCAACTTCCTCAACGGCGCGAACATCGTTTTTGTCACCGCTGGCATGGGAGGAGGGACGGGGACGGGGTCGGCTCACTATGTGGCTGGAATAGCAAAGGAGCAGTGCCGCGCTCTGACCATCGGAGTCGTCACATTACCATTCAAAGCCGAGGGAACGGTGAGGATGGAGAACGCCCTCGACGGCCTGGCGAGGCTGACGCGCGTCACCGATACTACAATCGTCGTCCCGAACGACAAGCTACTGGACCTTGTCCCGAAACTGCCGATCGAGGCCGCGTTCAAGGTGGCGGACGAAGTCCTGATGCAGACGATCAAGGGTCTGACTGAGATCATCACCAAGCCTGGCCTCGTGAACTTGGACTATGCGGACATCCTTACCCTTATGAACGAGGGCGGGGTGGCTTTCGTAGGCATGGGAGAAGCGAGCAAGGAGCAGACTGACGACCCTGTCAAGGAAGCGGTCAAGGAGGCCATCACCTCACCCCTCCTCGGGGACATCAATGTAAAGGACTCGAAGGGTGCGCTGGTGCGGATCGTCGGTGGACCGGACATGACCGTCGACGAGGCGCAGAGGGCCGCGGAGTACGTAGGGAAGAGTATTGACCCCAGGGCAAGGATCATATGGGGCTGCTCGGTCGAGCCGGAGAACGAAGGGCTCATCCAAGTCCTGGTGATCTTCACCGGGGCCAAGTCGAAGTTCATGCTCAATTCCATGCCGACGGACGTGGCCGCCAGGCTGGGGATCTCGACGCAGAAGTTCGGGGCGACCGCAGGAGACGGCATAGACTTCGTGCACTGAATATCGAACAACTCGGGGCACCCCTTCCCGCACTCTAGCCTATCCAAACACTCCTTGTCTATTTTCAATATGAGGGAGAATGACGCCAAGTGCCAGAAAGAGGTCGTGTTCACTACCGATAGGCCACTACGAATCATTCGCTAATGATATTGGGATTTTAGGAGGAACTTCGAGACTCTGGAAAGCGGAATCTTGGAAAATAAGACTCTTAGGTAGGGCAATGGGCTGCCTTGTTCTTCTCCAGATACCGCTGGTGATACTCCTCCGCGCGAAAGAATCTCGATGCAGGGACGATCTGGGTAACTATAGACTTCTTGAACCGTCCAGATCCCTCCAGTCTCTCCTTGGAAGCTTTCGCAGCTTTCTGCTGGAGTTCGTCATGACAGAAGATCGCGGACCTGTACTGCGTCCCTACGTCAGGCCCCTGCCGGTCCAGTGTGGTCGGATCATGTATACTCCAGAAGACGTCGAGCAGTTGCTCATAGGACACCTTAGAGGGGGCAAAAATCACCTCGACGGCCTCTGCATGACCGGTCTTGTCACTACAGACGTCTTTGTATGTTGGGTTCTCGTAATGTCCGCCAGTGTATCCGACTGTCGTCTCAACCACACCCTTCACTTTGCGGAAAGCTGCCTCCACCCTCCAGAAGCATCCTGCGGCGAAAGTGGCTTTCTCGAATCTGTGTCCGTCAGTCATCTGAATCCTTTGGTTTCCTACAGGACAACAGCTACAAGACATTATTGGAGCAAGGAAGGGTCATCCCGGCCAATCGATCAATCCAGCTTGACACGACAGCGGCGCACTTGAGCCGATCCAGACATTCCTTTTCCGATTTCAACTTGGACGAAAAGTGCCTTCTTGCCGTGACATGAATTAGCTTCAAATACATGAGGACCCCCTGTTATTCCTGCAAAGCCAATTACGGGCTATATCCAATTCCAGTCCTTCTTGGGGGGAGGAAACCAGTGACCCACCTGGCTCTCCTACGGGAGCCCGGAATCATGCCTGGGCCGAGACGATCGAATCGGTCCTGGCGGCTTTGCACTGGGATCGGGATTTTGCACGGAATATCTTCGTTACTAAGACGCTCCCATTCCCATTCTCATCTAGAGAGGTCTTGAACCTTGAGTCGCACTCTCAGGCATGCATCGAACGAGAAGACAGGGAAATGACAGACCACGCCGCGGGAAGTGTCTTAAAGTCGGATGGTGTTGAGAGGTCTAGCAATTGGGGGAATAACATGACAAGTTCCAAGCATTTCACGGCTAAAGAAGCGAAGGGAATGGGTGAGAAGCTCGGCATAGATTGGAGCAGGTTCGATGTCGAGCAGTTCAGGATGGGAATGGACGTCGAGCTTGAGCACGGCAAGATAAGCCCGGCGACTAACGTGACCGATGACGACCCGACGATGACAGCGAAGATCGCATTGGCGCACTTGAACGAGTTCCCGGATTACTACACGCGACTTGCGAAGCTCGAGAAGGAAGCCGAACTAGCTCTGAAAAAGAAGAAGAAATGATAATTCGAGTTTGAAGTCGACAGATTGCTAGCGAGGCGTCGGATTTGTCCTGGTGTAGTGCTCCGGGTCCTCCACGACCTGAAACTCATTACCATCTGGATCGAGGAATACCGCCATCAGGCCGCCCCACTGCTGCCTCTGCGGCTTGAGCTTGAACCTGACACCCCCGTCGACCAGCCTCCTGTGGAGCTCGTATATGCTGTCGGTGTCGAGCACGATGCCCGTGCCCCCGCCCGGCTGCCTCTTGTCGTGGACGGAGGGAACGTAGAGAGCGATCTTGCAGTGAGGCTCGGGCGGACCGAGCTCGATCCAGTTGTTCTCCTTCGAGTTCAGCTGTACGGGAAGACCTAGTATTTCGTTGTAGAACTCCAAAGCGCTGTCGAGATTCGACACCGGGACGGCGGAGATCCAGACGCGAGTGATCTTCCCTTTTTCGCGATATTCGTCGTCCCCGCCCGTGGGGTCTCCTAATGGCATGCTTTGTCTGATTGGTCTCGCTTCTATTTGATAGTTGAGCAGAGGGCCTCTGGATATCATAATGGCCGATCTCGACGATGGAAGTCGGCGCGCCTGGTACGGTCTGTTGAACGATAGGCCGAATGGCGGGAACTTGGATCTTTTCGACCGTCCCTGAAACCCCGCTTGATGTTCCTCGCTTCTGGCTTCCTGACCGGTCTGGGAAAAACAGTATATAACGTTGTTTCCATACGATTTCATTCACGTTCCTTTGATGGCGACGCTGAGAATCACGGACCGAAACAGGTTGGATGACAATGGCTGCAGAGAGTGACAGAACCGGAAGGATTGGAGTATACCTCTGCTCCGAGAGCGGGGAGATTGGGAACAGGATCGACCTTGAGGATGTGGCAGAGTTCATGAGGAAGTTCGACGACGTCGTCGAGGTCGGCATCCACACGGAACTGAACTCCAAGGACGGGATCGACTACCTCATCAACCGATACTACGAGGCGAAGTTCGACCGCATCCTCATCGGGGGGGCGATACCGAACATCCAGGGCATAGTGCTCAGGAGCGCTCTCGCCGCGGCAGGCATGAACAAGTACCTCTTCGAGATGATCAACCTCAGGGAGCAATGCGCCTGGGTGCATCCTTACAAGAAGGAGGCGACGGAGAAGGCGAAATCTCTCATGCTGGGCGGTCTTGCCCGAGTCAGGAGGCTCAGGCCGCTGGAGGACATCACGGTGCCGATCAAAGATGCCGCCCTGGTGATCGGGGGCGGCGTCGCAGGCATGGCCGCCGCCCTGGAGATCGCGAACGCCGGGCACAAGGTCTACATAGTTGAGAGGGAGAAGAAGCTGGGCGGCAGGACGTACAGTCTGGGGACCACTTTCCCGACGCACAACTGCGGCATCTGCTGCATGCAGTACTGCAAGGAATGCGTCTTCACCCCGAAGATCGAGGACGTTCTGAGAAACGCGCACATCGAGGTCCTGCTGGGCACCGAGGTGAAGGAGATCACCGGAGGGTTCGGGAACCGGCACGTGAAGGTCGCCCAGGACGGAAAGGAGAGGGAGTTGGACGTGGGCATCATCGTCGTGGCCACGGGCTCGAAGACATTCGATCCGGAGAAGATCCCCGCCTACGCCTACGGGCGGAGCAAGGACATCATGACCCCGATGGAGTTCATAGAAATCATGCGGGACGCCGACGTCACCGGGGTGCGAAGGCCGTCGGACGGGTCCGTGCCGAAGGTCGTCAACTTCGTTCTGTGCGTTGGATCGAGGGACGCGGCCAAGGGCAATCCGTACTGCTCCCTCGTCTGCTGCACATATGCGATAGGGTTGGCGAAGGAGGTGAAGAGGCTCCATCCAGACACCGAAGTGTACATCCACTACATCGACCTCCGGGGTCCGTACAGGGGCTTCGAGGAGTTCTACGCCGAGGCGAGGGAGATGGGGATCAAGTTCGTCCGGGGGAGGGTGGCGGAGATCGCCCCGGAGGACGGGAAGCTCATCGTCCGGGCCGAGGACACCGATGCCGGGGCGGTGCTGAGCATCGAGAGCGACATTGTAGTGCTGGCGGTCGGGCAGGAACCGAGCGACGGGGCCGACAAGATAGCGAAGATGCTGCACATCCAGATGGAAGTGGACAAGTTCATGAAGGACGTGAACCCGATGCTCCCGACCGAGAGCAGGAGGGGCATATACATCGCCGGCTGCGCCCAGGGCCCGAAGGGGATCAGGTACTCGGTCGATGATGGGAAAACCGTCGCCCAGGATATCGTTGCCGTCATGGATTCGGGGAAGATCAGCATCGAACGGGTGACGGCGACCGTGAACGAGGATAGATGCAGGGCATGCGGCCGATGCGTGGAATCGTGCGTCTTCAAGGCGATAGAGCTCGTGGAGAAGGACGGCAAGAAGATGGCGAGGGTGGACGAGCTCCTCTGCGAAGGCTGCGGTGTGTGCGCGGCGACATGCTGCAACAAGGCGATGGAGGTGAGCGGGTACCGCATCGATCAGCTCGTCCCGATGATCCGCTCCATGATCCAGGAGGTGGAGTGAATGGAGCAAGAGGTTAAGAGCGGCGCTTTCGAGCCGACGATCCTCGTCTTCACCTGCACCTGGTGCGGATATCCCTCCGCGACACTGACCGGGGTTCACCACCTCCAGTATCCGTCGGGGGTAAGGATCGCAAGAGTCATGTGCACCGGGAGGGTCGATCCAGCGTTCATGATGAGGGCCTTCGAGTACGGTGCGGATGGCGTGGCCGTGGTGGGCTGCAAAATCGACGACTGCCATTATGTGGAAGGGAACAAGCACGCCCAAAAAAGCATCGAGGCGGTCAGGAAGCTGCTCCGCTACGCGGGCCTGGGAGAGGAGAGGCTGAGGAGCGAGTGGCTATCCGCCTCCGAGAAGGGGAAGTTCGTCAACCTCGTCAGCTCGATGTCGAGGGACCTGAAGGCTATGGGCCCTTCTCCGATCCCGAAGGTGGGCGAGATCGAGACGCTCGAGTTCAACAAGAAGGCGATCGACCAGATAATCTCGGACACCGGCGCGCATGATTGCGTCGAGTGCGGGAAGTGCACCTCCGTGTGCCCGGTCGCCAAGATCGATACTCAGTTCGCCCCGAGGATCATCGTCCTGAAGGCGCTGGAGGGGGTGGCGGAGGGGCTGAGCAGGGATCGGGACATATGGTCCTGCATCACCTGCGAGATATGCAATTCGATGTGCCCTTACAAGGTCGACTACTCCGGCTTCATACAGGGGATGAGGGCCGAGGCCTCGCTCCTCGGCAACGAGCCGGAATGCTCTCAGGGCGGCCTGCTGCAGTCGATGATGAGGGTGATGGCCTCCGCGGAGCCGGGGAAGCAGGACCGTCTCGGGTGGATACCGGACGGGGTGAGGACGAAGCGGAAGGGCGACGTGCTATACTTCGTCGGCTGCGCCCCGCATCTTGATGCGGTATTCTACGACAGGAACCTGAATCTGACAGGGACCGCGATCGCGGCTTTGAAGATCCTGAACCACGCCGGCATAGAGCCCGTGATCTCGAACGACGAGGTCTGTTGCGGGCACGACCTGAACTGGGCCGGCGACGACGAGAACTTCGAGAGGCTGATCGAGAAGAACTTGGCGATGATCAAGGCGACGGGGGCGAAGAAGGTCGTGTTCTCCTGCCCCGAGTGCTACCGGACGTTCAAGATGGATTACCAAGACATCATGGGGGACCAGGACTTCGAGATGGTGCATTTGACTGAGTACCTGGCGGACCTGATGGACGAAGGGAAGCTGGAGCTGAAGGGAAGGAGCGATGGGACGGAGAGCGTCACCTATCACGACCCCTGCAGGCTGGGGAGGCATCTGGGTGTGTACGATGCACCGAGGGACGTCCTCCGGGCCGTGGGAGTCGAGGTAAGGGAGATGGCGAACTCGAGGGACAAGGCCCAATGCTGCGGCGTGTCCGCCTGGATTACGTGCGGAAAGCCGGCGAAGCAGATGCAGCTGGACAGGATCGCGGAGGCGAAGAGGACCGGGGCGGGGAGATTGCTGACGATGTGCCCGAAGTGCAGGATACACCTCGACTGCGCGGTTTCGAAGGAGATCGACGTCGACCGTTCATCGGTGGACATACCGATGGAGGACTACGTAATGTACCTGGCGAACCGGCTCGGGCTGTAGGCTCTCCGCGGGTCCGTCAGGCGGATGCGCGTCACCAAACGATTCACGGGACTTCGAACTCTTCACCTGGCTTCAGCACGACGCATTTCTTCTTCGCCTTTTCCCTCACTTTCTTGCAGAACTCGCCGGGGTCGGCCTTGATCGGATCCCAGTCCCGTAGTGCATCGGAATGACCGCCTCCGCGTCAAGGAAGACCGCAGCCCTCACCGCATCGTCGATGCCCATCGTAATGACCGCCTATGGGAAGAAGGGCGACGTCGAGATCGAACTCCTCCGCGATGAGCTTCATGTCTCCGAAAAGGGCCGTATCGCCGGCATGATAGATTGTCTTGTTATCGACCGAGATAACGAACGAGCAGGCCACGCCGATTGTCGCGCAATCCTCGTCGCTCGAGCCGTGCAAAGCCGGGAATATCTTCACGGTGCAGTACGGCGTCTCGATGACGCCCCCGATATGGCCGTCGATTGTCTTCGCCTTCCGTGCCATGCAGTAACCCGCGAGCTCGAACGTGCTGAGAATTGGCGCCCCGGTCCTCTTTGAGATGTCGATCGCGTCGCCGAGATGATCGCTGTGCGCGTGTGTGACGAGTATGAGGTCCGCATGCACCTGCGATGGCGACGCGGCCGCGCAGGGGTTGCCGGACAGGAACGGGTCGATGAGGATCGCCGCCTTGTCGTAGGTAAGAAGGAAAGCGGAATGCCCCAGGTACTTCACTGCTACCGTCTCAATCACCTCTGATACACAGTTCTTCTCGCCCCGATACATAATCCGTTCTAAGAGACTTCCCGCCGCAACGCGCCGTGATCTCCGGAAAGATCGGCCTCCGCCCCATACACTCATTCTCCTGGGCGAAGGACCGCGGACAAGCCGGATGCGATTGCCCGTACCTTTCATCGGAGGCGGAGCGGCAGGCATCTTCTTCGCTTGCGAGGCCATGAAATCCGGGGCGCACGTCTGCATCACCAGCAACTGTTACACAAAGGTCGCTTCCGAGACGGGGACGGCCGCCGGCCTCTTCACGCGTCCGATTTGGAAACCATAGAAAAAGGAACCTCTCAAGAGGGCGACCGACAATCGCAGCGGGATCAGTTGCCGGGCGCCTGTCCGCCGGCAGGTTCCCGAGGAAAAAAGGCTGGGCGGAAGCATTAGGAAGGCGGATTAGGCTGGACCGGACGCCCTTCGGCATGCATCGGCACAGGAGAGAGTTCAGGTTCCCGGATGCGGAGCTCGGGAATCGGATGAGGGGACCCCTGGAAGAGACCGATGTCGTCTGCAACGAGTGATGTGCCGCGCGCTCGTTTGTCGGGAGTTGCAGAAGAAGCGCTGGCTTGACCGATTCCCCCTCGGCACAAGCACTATTCTTCGCTTTCTTGCGCCAACATTGCAAACATATATTAAAGCGCCGATTGCTATTAAGAAAGTCAGACAAACCGTGCCCCGACTCCCGACGCGACCGGCCTGAGAACGAGGGATAGGCGATGATAGATGTTCTGCATGTGGACGACGAAAACTCCCTCCTGGAGATCACGGATAGTTTCCTGGAAGAAGAAGGAGACATACTGGTGGAGGGGGTTGTGTCCCCCGAGGAGGCCCTCGGTCTTCTCCGCAACAGTAAGTTTGACGCGGTAGTTTCCGATTATCTCATGCCAGAGATGGATGGAATCGCCTTTCTCAAGGCGGTACGTAAGTTCGACAGCAAGATCCCGTTCATTCTTTTCACGGGAAGGGGGAGGGAGGAGATTGCCATCGAGGCCCTCAACAACGGCGCGGACTTCTACCTTAACAAGGGAAGCGATGCGAGAACGCAGTTCGCCGAGCTGCGGAACATGATTATCCAGTCTGTCTCACGAAGGAGAGCGGAGGAGGCAACGGAAAAGACGATGATGCGGTTCCGCTCGCTGATCGAGAACGTGTCGGACGTTGTGATGGTCACGGACGTCCAAGGCATGATCAAGTACATCAGCCCCTCCGTGGAGAAATCCCTCGGTTATCCGCATCGTGAGTTGCTTGGCAAGGACCTTACCGGATTCATTCATTCGGGGGACACCGAGAGCGCCCGGCGGGATCGTTCAAGCTTCGCTACTGGCGAGACCGGACAGCATCCGGTCGAGTTCAGAATCAAACGGGCGGACGGATCCTACTGCTATCTTGAGACAAAGACCTCGCTGGTCCCCTCTGAAGAATGTGACCGGAATGACCTCCTTGTCATCGCAAGGGACACGACCGAGCGGAAGATGGCTGAGTCGAGGATGGAGCACTTGAACAGAATGCTGAGAGCGATCCGTGAAGTGAACCAGCTGATCGTCAGGGAAAAGGACAGGGACCGCCTCCTCGGCGGGGCCTGCGCCAACCTCGTTCAGACGGAGGTCTTCCGCCATATCTGGATCGGATTGACGGACGGAGCCGGCAGGTTCACCAGAATCTACGGGGCGGGCATGGACGGGCACCTTGAGCAGCTCGAACGCTCCCTCGGCGCAGGGGACGTCCCGGCCTGCGTCAGGAAGGCGACGGAAACGAAGTGGGTTGTCTCTGCAGATCATGACGTCACGTGTCGGGGATGCTTTCTCGCCGGATTGTTCCCGGGCATGACAGTCCTGACCGCCCAGCTGGTAACTGACAGTAGATCGCTCGGGGTCATTTCGGCCTCGTTGCCTCCAGCCGTATTTGTCGACGAAGAGATCTCGCTCTTCAAGGAGATCGTGACCGACATCGCGTTCGCTCTGGCCGCCATCGATGCCGAGGAGGAGCGGGAGAGGGTGGGGCGCGCGCTCAGGGAGAGCGAGGAGAAGTACCGGACGCTGGTGGAGAGGGCGAACGACGGCATAACGATCATCCAAGATGGAGTGATCAGGTACACCAATCCAAAGCTGGCGGAAATGGGGGGCTACTCGACCGAGGAACCGATCGGAAAGCCTTTCACGAATTTCGTCTGGCCGGAGGACGTGCCGAAGCTGGCGGATTACTACAAGAGGAGACTGAGGGGCGAGAAGGTCCCGAGCATCTACGAGGCGAGGCTCAGGGGAAAGGGCGGAGAATGCCTCTATGTGGAACTCAACACGACGGTCATGGAATATGAAGGGAGACCGGCGGATTTCGCCATCGTCAGGGACCTGAGTGACAAGGTCGAAGCGCAGGAAGCGATGCGCCAGTCCGAGCAGAAGTATCGGGCCATATTCGAGAACACCGGGACAGCGATGATTTTAATCGAGGACGACATGACGATATCACTGGCGAACGAGGAGTTCGCGAGATTGTCGGGATTCTCCAAGCAGGAACTCATCGAGGGAAAGATCAAGTGGACACGGTTTGCCTCGGAAGAGGACCTGCCGAAAATGACCGAATATCATCGTCTGAGGAGAATCGATCCCAAGTCGGCCCCGAACAAGTTCGAGTTCAAGTTCGTCGACAGAGAGGGACGACAACACGACATCAGTGCAACTGTCGATATGATTCCGGGCTCCGAGCAGAGCATCGCATCCTACAAGGACATAACCGAGCTCAAGAATGCCCAGTCCATACTAAAGAAGAAAAAGGAAGAAGAAGAGTTGCTCCTGGACAACATCGAGACGATGGTCTGGTACGCAACGGACCCGGAGACCTACGGCGTGGTGAACAGAGCTAGAGCTGAGTTCATCGGCTTGAAGAAGGAAGAGATGGAGGGAAAGAAGATCTGGGAGATTCTTCCTCCGCAGGAGGCAAAGGTAGGCGTGGTGGGGAACAGGATCGCCTTCGAGGAGAAGAGGACTTACAGGGGCGACGAGTGGGTCACTACCGCCAAGGGCGAGAAGCGGTTGGTAGCCGTGACGAAGATCCCGAAACTGGATGCGGACGGGAATGTGCAGTTCGTCGTATGCACCGGGCATGACATCACAGACAGCAAAAGGCTCGAAAAGGAGCTTCATGAAAAATCGAATGAGCAGACACTGCTCCTCAACAATATCGATACGATGATCTATTCCGCAACGGACCCTGAGACGCACGGGAAGATGAACCAGGCGAGAGCTGACTTCTTGGGAAAGCGGGTGGAGGAGCTCGAAGGGATGAATTTCCGCAAGGTGATGCCGAAGGAAAGTGCTGAGGTCGCTATCGCGGGCAATAGGTATGTGTTCGAGACGAAAGAGAAGTATCACGGTCTTGAATGGCTCAAGAATGGGAAGGGAGAAAGACGACTGTTCTCTGTTACGAAGGTACCGATGCTGGATGAGAAAGGGAATGTGAAATTCGTCGTCGCTTCCGCACATGATGTGACCGATCTCGAGGAGGCACGGAATGCTTTGTCCCTCGCCAACAAGAAGCTCAATCTGCTTGGTGGCGTCACGAGGCACGACATTCTGAACCAGCTGACGGTGCTGCGTGGCAGCCTGGACATAGTACAGGGAATCGTGAAGGATGACAAGGCGAGGAAGTTCCTGGGCATGGCATTGAACTCGAGCAAGAGCATCGAGAAATACCTAGATTTCGGCCGCGAGTACGAGAGGATGGGGGCCGCGAAGCCTGAGTGGATCAAAGCGAAGGAGGCGTGCGCGAAGGGGGTGTCGAGTCTGGAAATGGGGGACGTGAGACTCGATATAGACCTCGACGGCCTCGAGATCTACGCGGACAAGTTGCTCGAGAAGGTGTTTCATAATCTCGTCGGGAACGCGCTGAATCACGGAGAGAAAGTGACTACGGTCCGAATCTACTACGAGGGGAAGGATAGTAACATGATCCTGGTGTGCGAAGACGACGGAAAGGGCATACCGAAGGAGGGGAAGAAGGGTCTCTTCGAGACGAGGCGCGGCCGCGGCCTTTACCTCGTCAAGGAGATCCTGGGAATCACAGGGATGAAGATCATGGAGACCGGGGAAGAGGGAAAGGGCGCGAGGTTCGAGATAACGGTGCCGAAAGATAAGTACCGGTTTGATGGAACCAATCACGGATGAGACAGGGCTTCGGAGAACCGAACAAAACCGTGTGCCATATCTCGATCCCGCTCACGCCCGCAAAATGAACCTCATCCCGGCAACTTCATCCTCGACCGCGTCGAATTCCGGAATCTCTGGCAGCATGATATCAAGCTCTTTTTTCCATACCTTCCTTTTGGCGGCGACCGCAGCAACGAACGATTCGCGACTGAATTCCGTGCCGTAGTAGGAAAGCTTCGCGTTTACTGACTTCAGATCAACGGAAATGCCTTTACGCGATAGGAAATGAAGATCATAAACGTCCCTTGCCCTATCCCTTGTGAGTATTGCGCGGATCTTCTCTGCAAGGATTTCGTCCTGGCGCATCACATCAATGCTGAATGACGGTATGTCTGGATATAGAGATGAAAACGCTCGTCTATCAGGATTGAAAAGCATGTCGGACTTCCTGTTAACGTCTATTCTCAGACTGCATTCACTCTGAGCGGTTCCGCGGTAGAGGAAACCGCGGATTTTCAGGGTTGCGAGAATCCCACCGCCGACCGTTTTAAATTCCGTTTCCGTCGGTGCTCCGAAATTCTTCAAGTATGCCGCAATCTTCTTAACATCTTGCTCCCGAAAATCGCCGGAAAAATCCAAATCCTCCGAGAACCTGTCCAGGCCATGGAACTTGTAGAGCGCGGTGCCGCCTTTGAACACAAGTCGGGGAATCTCACGCGAAATCGCAAGGAGGGCGATCTCCTGGAAGTAATCCTTCTCGGCGTTTCCCCTTGTCTTTATTCGCTTCATTCTGGCAACCCTATCTAGGGTTTCCAAATCAATCATTCCAGCACCTCATTCACATAGATTCCCCACTTCGAATCTAACTTCCCGGATTTGGGGAGAAACGGATTCAGCGGGACTATGTTCCTATCCCTGGAATTGGTGAGTAGCCCCTCGGAGGTGTAGCCAACTAGCCGTTCCAGCAGGTACCCGAGACGCTTCATTATCGATTTGCTTCCCATCCTGATGCAGTACGAAACGAGTCTTTCCCGATCAGATTTTTCCACCGCCTCCGTAAGCTCGGAAACCTGCGGGCTGTTGCGGTAAAGCGCATCGAGTATCAGTTTTTCCGCATCCGCCATGAAAATCTCGAATCCTCTGTAGTTCTCCTTGTGGTATCCCCACATGTGGCGAGTCTCTATGAAAACCACCTTTTCTTCTCCCACCTTGAGACTCTCCAGGGGCCTGGAACACATTACCTGCGTTGCTATTGGAAGCTGGGTCGTCAGGTTGTAGTAGCGGAGAGCGGTCCACAGGGAGAAATATGAGGGATACACCAGATGCGAACCGAAGATAAGCGGGTCATCATGCACCGTGTATATCCCCCGCTTCACTCTCGTTGCGAGGCCTTTCTTCACGAGCCTGTGCAAGACGAGTCTCGCGTAATTCGGGTTCTTGACCTCGCCAACCATGTCCGCAACCGTGAAAACCGGCTTTGCCTTCATCTTCTCCAAAAGGGTTATCGCGTCCATTTATGAAGCCTTGATAGGAGAACCATTTTCTTATTTAAGTCGTTTTTGGTTATCATTTTTGATAAGTTTTGTCTAGTCAATTAAGAAAGACGCCAGAAAATCCGAAAATGTGTCGACAACATATCCATATGTGATTGCGCAAACACATTGTTGAAAAGTTTCCTGCTTTCGAACCTGTGCCCTTCAGAGAGTGCGAATCTTGATTCAAGATAGCATTCAGATTGCTTATGTCGGGTGCATCTTGCATCCCCAAGAAATACACCCATTTCAGATGAGTTTGATGTCTTGATTGAGAAACGACTTCTGGAAGTGGCGGCGGTAGAGAAATTCATCAGGATAATACCCGTACAGGACATGTTGCGAACAGAAAAATCTATCTGACCCCAATGGAGCAGAGGACACTCAACGGAATGCTGCCTCGAGATACAGTAATGCGCGTTTTCTGAGGAGTGGGATTGGTGGTCATGTCGGGAGATCTGTCACCCCCCGCGAGCTATTGCCGGGAGAAGATAGCGTTTCTCAATTCCAGACCGAGCTTGGATAGGCTCTGCTGCACCGGAGTCCCGACCGGCGAATCCAAGGGATTTGCCTCATTGAGCTCGGAATTGAACAGAAAGATACTTGATTGCTCCCCTCTTTCCACATTTCCTTTGCGATCATTTGTCCCTTGGTGAGCTGTGCAGAATGGTCGAAATCGAGGCGGATCTGGGTTGTAGTGACCCAGCTTTACATCTTTCTCTGAGGAAGGGCTTTCTCCAAAATCCTGATTCTATCATACGTTTTTTCGCTTGATTGGGAAGTCGGAACAATCCAAGGAGATTTGTACCCACGAAAACGACTGGCAAGAGGTCGATTTGTACTAAGATCGGTACGAAGCACTTGTTCGAGGGTATGAGAAATAGACGAAACCTCTCTCATTCTTTTTCTGATCTTGATCGAAGGAGAAGGGGATAAGATTCCATTCGAGAATTCTTGCCGCTTCATCTGAGCATGGGCTGTGTTGTTCGGGATGTGAAAGAGACCAGATTAACGGCGTCTATTCGTTCTACTCTTACTTCTCTTCTTCTTTCTTCGTGACCCCTTCCTTCAGACCTTTGCCAACGCCCTTGACAGCTCCCCATCCTTTCTTGAGACCTTTGCCTACCACTTCACCAGTCTTCTCTGCCGCTCCTTCGACTTTTCCCTTTTCCTTTGCTTCTTCCTCTGCCATAATTATCAGTCCCTAATTGGTCCGTTCCGATTTAAGGATTGCTTCATCATATTCTGGATGGACTTGTTCGTTCCTTTTCCACTCGATCATGAATCGTCTTCAAGGTTCGAGAAGATAGAAAGAGAAATTGAAAGAAGGAAGAGGTTTGAGTCGATTTTGGCACTCGACAAATCTACTTTGACTTTGGAGCTTCTGCTGCCTTCAGCTTCGCCAGCGACCTTGCGATCAGCAACCCTGCAATGACTGCTATCACGGTGACGATGATTGCGTAGATGAATAGGCCCATCAGAGCATCACCGGCAGAGAAGTATTGAGCTATCAGTTCCCTTATTGCCTCGTTCCAAGCAAGTGCGGCGATTAGGCCAAAGGCAGCCGTCATCAAAGCAGCAATGGTTTCTATTATTTGCAGTTTCATGTTCGACATTGCATTCCCCCTGATGCGTCTGCTACTTTACATAACGTGTCAAGAGATTACGTTGCATAAACCTTTCGAATACGACGATGCCTGCCAGCTTTCATTCGAAGGTCCAACGGCAGCCAGTATTCCTTCCGGATTATCAGTATGTCTTCATAATCTATCAGAACTGTCAGAAGTGGCAGTCGAGCATATCCAGACGTCCTTTTTCTGATTTCAATAAAAAGAAGAAGAAAGGAGTTTGTGATCCCCGTCACTTCTTCGGCTTCGCGAGAACCATTTGGATAGCTTCCGCTGCGCTGACCGCCGGTAGAACCTCGTAGTACTCAAAGAACCCCGTCATCTCCTGCACCCACACTAGCCAATTCTTGAATGCTACGGCGGGATCGATAGTCTTCGATTCGGTTATTGTAACGCCCTTGCCGCCTGGGCAGATGTACCAACCAAGGATTTCCATTCCTTCCGGCGGAAACAGCCCTTTCTCCATGATTTTCGCCGCAACCTTCGCGACGTTCTCCGGACCTATGCTTTGATTGATCTTCCAGAATGTTATAGATATTGCCAATTTGTCACCTCCCTTGAGTTATTGCCGAGAAAAGCAGGCGTTCTTTCTATCTGCCGCAAAGTTCTTATACGTTCCGCTCCGGCGAGGGGCCGACTTACATTTCCAAGGAACTTGCATACAGGGACTAGCGCAAGAGAAACAAGACATCGAATTTGCCTATTTCGTCCCTCACCTCATGTTCCCCCTTGCCTTCCCTATAGGCAAGGTGGGCTTGTAAGAATGGAATTTCCCGGTGTGTTTGGCAAGGACGGACTCGACCAGTCCTTCGAACGGCCCGTGAGTACCTTTAGATCGTGCGGAGGATTTGGACCTGGACGATTGATCCAATCCAGTTCTTCAATATATTCTCTTCCTGTTGTCGATTGCAGCATAGCGTTTATCTGTGCTCTTTCCGTATGAGTGAGTAGCGGAAGTGGCTCGAGTCGACGAGTGGCATCCGATCAGGGTTACCGCCCGGTTTTCGAATAAACGTGAGAACAAGGTCAATGTTTGTCGGCCCAGGAATGGGTTTCCTCCTCATACAGCCTGCCGATGTCTTCCCGGGCAACTATTCCGAGGAGCGTCCTGTTGTGAGCAGGATCTACCACTGGAAGGCGTCCGACCTGGCGGCCGATCATCCTATGGAGGGCGACGTGGAGATCCTCGTCAGGATAAGCCACGATCAGGTCCCGAGTCATTATCTCCCCCACTGTTCTTGTGTGTCTGTCGCCTAGGGCGGCTTGAAGAATGTCCGAACGAGTCACGATACCGACCAGGTTCCCGACCGAATCGAGCACAGGAATTCCGTTTATCCGTTTGGTGGTCATGAGATTCGCTGCATCATCGAGCGTTACGTCGACCCCTACGGTCACGACGTCTTTCGTCATTGCGTCGCTGACCCGAAGCGTCTCAAGGAGCGGCACCACGACAAACTCCCCTCTGTGGGCCGGAGAGTCCGCCCTTGAGGGGACTTGGCTGCGATAGATTGTGTTCTTTCCAGCGATCAGATACGCAATTGTCGTTGCAATCATCGCAGGGACAAGAAGGGTGTATGAACCTGTCATTTCCCCAACCATCAGGATCACCGCGATTGGTACCTTCCCCGCCCCTCCGAAGAAGGCCATCATGCCAACGATGACCAGCGGCGCCGGGCCGATCCCCAGGTCTGGAATGAACGAATTGAGAACCAGGTACATCGCCGCTCCGATCATACCTCCGATGAACAAGGCTGGTGCGAAAACACCGCCGCTGCCGCCTGATCCGACAGACAGCGACGTGGCGAGGATCTTCGCAACGACAAGCAGAAGGACGATGCCCAGCGTCAGCTGTCCGAAATCGCCATCAATGGCAAACTGAAGCCAACCGTAGCCCATGCCGAGTATCTGAGGGAGGAAAATCCCGATAACGCCAACGAAGAAACCGCCTATGGCGGGCTTGACGTAACGTGAGACTCTGATGCGCTTGAAGAAGCTGTTGATTGCGTAGAAGCTTCTGACATATGCGATAGCCATCAGTCCGCAGGCGACGCCGAGGAGCGCGAAAAGCGTAAGATTGAGCGGATGTTGATAGGTGTACTGGTTGCTCGCCGCTCCGAAAATCGGCGTCCAGCCCGTGACAGACGCGAAAACACTGTAACCGACCGTTGAGGCTATCAGGGCGGGTGGAAGCACAGCCATCTCGAAATCTGCTAGGTAGAGTATCTCCGCAGACAGTATGGCCCCGCCGAAAGGAGCCTTGAATATCGAGCCGATCCCGGCCCCTATGCCGATCGCGACAGCTATTCTTCGATCACGCGGGCTAAGGTGGAACACCTTTCCAATGTAAGACCCAAACCCTGCTCCAATCTGAGCGGTTGGCCCCTCCCTCCCTGCGCTTCCTCCGGATCCGATGGTGAATGCGCTGGCGATTATCTTGACGAGTGGGACTCTCGTTCTTATTTCCCCTTTCTTGTTGTGAAAGGCATCTATCGCGGCATCCGTCCCATGTCCTTCCGCCTCCGGCGCAAAGCGATAGACAATCAAGCCGCTGAGCAGACCTCCCAGCGTTGTAATGACCGGGATGAGGTATGGTGTGGGGGAAAGGACTAACTCCGCGCCACCTTCGCCTACGGAGGAGGGAGGATAGAATCCCGCCCCGTTCCCGAGCATCAGGTTCGTGGAGAAGGTGAGCGTCCAATAGAAGACCAGGGCACCTATCCCGCTCACGACGCCTATCAGAATCGCGATCGGCACCCATTTGGTGAAGTAGTTGAACCCCTCGGGTCTGCGGAACGCGCTCCTTTTCAATCTTTCTAAACGCATGAGCCTAAAGACCACGTTCTCGCGGAATAGATGTGATGCTACAAAACTGTTGTTCACGGCGCGCCCGCCTCGGGGAAGATTCACGACAAGGTCGATGATGACCATCTTGCTAACGAAGAACGAAGAACGAAGAACGAAGAGCGCAATCCCAATGCAGACCGAACAAGAGGCTTGACGTTATAGGGTGTCGGAGCCGGGCTTGATCGTAATCGAACCTCAGAAATCCTTTTCTATCCGAGAATACAAAGAGAAGCATCATGACATTTCAACTCGAAAGCTCAGCGTTCGAGAACGGCAAGACGATTCCGAGGAAATACACCTGCGACGGGGAGGATGTCTCACCGCCGTTGACTTGGAAAGGTGCTCCCGAAGGGACGAAGAGCTTTGCTCTGATTTGCGATGACCCGGACGCACCCTTGATGACCTGGACTCACTGGGTGGTGTATGGTATTCCCGTTTCCGTGGACTGGCTGCTAGAGGGTCTGCCCAAGACCAAGATCGTGGCGGGCGGTATCAAGCAGGGGTCGAACAGCGGCAGAAGGATAGGATACTCGGGACCTTGCCCTCCCGGAGGAAAGGCTCACAGGTATTACTTCAGAATCTATGCTGTGGATGCCGACCTTGACATCAGACCGGGAGAATCGAAGAAGCATCTGGAGCAGGCGATGAAAGGGCACGTTCTCGGTCAGGCGGAGACCATGGGCTTGTACGCAAGATCTAGGTGATCAAGCTACAACGGGAAATGGGGTTTATTATAGAGAGAAACAATGTAATTGATGCAAAGCCAATTCCGGGCTTTATCATACTGCAATCCTTCTTGAAGGGGGGAGGAACCAGTGACCCACCTGGTTCTCTCACGCGAGCCCGGAATCAAGCCTGGACAGAAATGATTGGACCGGTTCAGGCTGGCTTTGCACTGTGCTGATGATTCTGGATAGAGCATGATGGGTTCTCTTGCGATTCCTATTTCATTTTTCCAGCGGAGAAACGGGAGAAAAGCCAATGATTAACGCCTATAAGCTTATCAATCACATCGACGAACGACGATGTGCAAAGCAAGGCCCGATCGAGATTCCCCACCATTCTATTCGATGCTCCCCATCCGTCCTACAAGGGTCGGACCGGGCCGTTTTGAGGGGGAGGTCGCGGCCCAGCTTTGCTCCTTTTCCTGAAGACTGAGTCTCACTTCAAAGAAAGTTGTGACTTCATGCTCTATTCGGTCCCAAGCGCATCAAGTCAATGAATCCACTCAGCATATCGCTCGATCTAGCATCGAGAGGTTCCACTTGAACAATCCCAATATACGCAGGGCTAGAAGCAACATTATCTGTCAGAATCGCAAGGTCTAAAGGACCCGTTCTACCCTTGTAGGATCATATCCCTGATCAATCCCGCAATGCCGACACCGAAGTATCGAATCTGATTCTACTGGAAGGAAGAGAGAGTATGTGAAGATTTCGCCGCATTTCTTGCATCTGTACTCCACTGTCGCCATTTTGGGAGCATCGGGTGAGGCAGACGCAGCCTTCCCCCTACCTCGGCGCCTCAAGTCTAGAAGAACGGCGAGAGCGACTATCGCCCCCATGACAAGAACGATGACAAACAACCAGGAACCTATGGCTGTTACCTGGAATGTCAGGGATTTCTCGATCATGTTGCCGGCCTCGTCGAACGAACGAATCTTGATGACATGAGCACCCTCCTTGAGATTCGGCAATTTGACGAACCTGTCGATTCCGATTGACTTGAAGGTGCTGTTGTCTATGCTATACTCGAAGTGGTGGATACCGCTGATGGTGTCCTGAGACGAGAATCGTATTGTTACGTTCCAGGAGGATATCGCCTCCCCATCACGAAGGTAAAATGACAAAAGCGGCGGTTGAGTGTCAATGACGAACGTTATGAACCTCTCCACCACATTCCCGACCTTGTCGTACGCTCGAACTGTGAGGACATGACTTCCATCAGAGAGATCGGTAAGGTTGACCGAGTTTACGTTCCCCAGGTTCTGGAAGCTGCCACTGTCGATCCTGTAGGTGAAGTGATCGACACCCGTAACGTTGTCGGAAGAGGACCATCCAATCTTGCTCGACATCAAGTTGAAGAAGTCACCATCTCGGGCATCGAACTCGATGGAAGGTGGCAGAGTATCGATTACGAAGTTGATTCGACCCCTGGCGAAGTTGCCAGCCTTGTCATACGCGAATACTGCAAGGGCATGGGACCCCTCAGAGATATCCGTGAGATCGACAGAGGTCTCGATGCCGACCGTCGCTGACGGGCGACTGTCAAGCTTGAATTCGAAGTGATCTATGCCGCTGCCATTATCGGCCGACAACCACCCTATGGTGACCGGTCTTGAGGTGAAGACTGTTCCATTCTGAATCAACAGTGCTAGGGTCGGCGGCCGGAGATCCACGATCAACGCCAAGGATTTCTCAGCGATATTCCCTGCCTTGTCGTAGGCACGAAGAGTGAAGATATGGGATCCCTCAGTGACATTCACGAGATCAATGCGGCGGGAGCTCGATGTCCCGAAGGACACGAGAGTCCCATTGTCGACACTGCTTTCAAAACGGCTTAGGCCGCTCACAGAATCGGATGCTGTCCAGGAGATTGTAATGGAAGTCGATTTGAAGAATGCAATTCCCTGGCTTGAAAAGCTCAGCGCAGGTGGTTGAGTGTCAACAGCGAATGTCACTGATCTTTCGATGACATTTTCAGCCCTATCGTATGCACGAACGGAGAGTGAGTGACCTCCATCCGAGACACCGATGAGATTCACGGAGCTCACGTTCCCAGTGTTCCCGGGCGCGCCACCGTCGAGACTGTACTCGAAGTGATCGATGCCGCTGTTGCTGTCAGTCGATATCCAATTGATGACGACTGAGTTCGAGGAGAACAGAGTGCCGTCCGGTAAGTCGAATGATAGGCTCGGGGGTAGTGTATCAACCGTGAAAGTGAGGGACTGACTAACGATATTTCCCGCGTTTTCGAACGCGCGAACGGTCAGGACATGAGATCCCTCGGAGAGGTTAGTAAGACCGACGAAATTCACAGTTCCCAGGGGCACAAACGACCCGCCATCTAACACGTATTCGAAATGATCGATCCCACTCACCGCATTATGAACTGTCCATGAAATCGCGACGTAGTTCGAGTCGAAAATGGTCCCATTCTGAATACTGAACACAAGGTAGAATTGAGTCGTGTCAATCTTGATCTCAAGGCTTGTTTGATTGCGGTTCCCCGCGAAATCCTCAGAATAGAACAATAGAGAATGCACGCCGCTCGCAGCTACTTGAATTGGGCCGCTGTAGGTCTGCCACCCTGCAGAGTCCAGATTGTACACTATCGATTTCACGCCCGAAGTAACATCCGAGCTTGTGATGGTGACGTTGACGGATGTAGCGTACCAGCCGTTAGAGCCCATCGTGCCATCAATCAGCCAGCCAATGGATGGTGTGACTGTGTCGACCATGACGCTGACACTTGCGCTATTCCGATTTCCGGCCTTATCAACCGCTGTCACTTTCATTGTGTGAGAACCATCAGCCACACTGACGAACTGATATGAGAGAGCAGTGCCTACACTCATCGGACTGCTTGAATCGATCTGCACTTCATAATGGTCGATTCCGGAAAGAGCATCGCTTCCCGACCAGCTCATATCAATCGTGCTCGTGTTCTGGATCGCTCCGCTGTTCGGGGAAATGATGCCCACGCTAGGCAGGACTGTGTCCAGCGAGAACGAATAGGAGGCGGGAACTCCCCAGTTGTTCGCCTGGTCGCAAGCTTTGATGTAGAAAGTGTGAGCGCCGTCCACCAGCGGTGTCCAGGTTACGCTCTGAGATGCAGTGTCGGTGACATTGTCGGGAAGGCTGTCCATAGAGTAGGAGTACCCCGAGATGCCGCTGGAATCGCTGGGCGCGGTCCAGGTGAACTCAGGTGTAGTGACGTTCGACCATGCGGGCGGCCCTTGGACATCAGGGGCTGCTGGCGCGGTCGTGTCGACTTTGAAACTGACTGTAGCGTTCCTCTGATTCCCCGCCTGGTCGAAGAGGATGACATTCACGATGTGATTGCCGTCGAGCACATCGACGAACGGATATGATGTGTTCGTGCCGACGTTGATAGGACTGCCTGAGTCGATCTGCACCTCATAGCGGTCTATGCCGGAGAGATCGTCGCTTCCGGTCCAGCTCACTTCAACGGTACTCGTGTTCTGGATGGCCCCATCGATCGGGGAGACGATACTTATCGTTGGCAGCACCGCATCCAATGAGAACGAATACGAGGCGGGAATCCCCCAGTTGTCCGCTTGGTCGCACGCCCTTACGTAGAAGGTGTGGACACCATCCGCCAGCGTAGACCAGACTACACTCTGAGATGTCGTGTCAATGACACCATCTGGAGGACTGTCCATGGAGTACGAATATCCAAGGATGCCACTGGGATCGGTAGGTGCACTCCAGGTGAACTGAGGTGTACTATCGTTGGACCAGGTAGATGGCCCCTGAACCACGGGACTGGCCGGGGCAACGGTGTCGATCTTGAAAGGACCGACATGATATGCTGTCGCATTCCAATTGCCGGCATTGTCCACTGTCCTGATGTGCAAGTACCAAATGCCGTCTGCGAGAAACATGCTGGTATTGGTCGTTCCTGTCGTGTTTATGTTGGCGATCGGAAGGGTGGTCGGCGACTGCGACCAGACGATGGAATACCCGGCGACCCCGAAAACGTCATCCGAAGCTCCGGACCATGTGACTTGCACTGTATTGTCGGCGGTCCAGTTGTTGATAGGAGGCGTGGAGACGTTGCTGTTGGGATTGGAAGGAGGAGCGTCATCGAACCTCCAATCGACGCTCACATTTCCGACATCGATGAACTCTGCGGTGTCCGCGTATACCTCGACACGGACATACCCAAAAGCATTGACGTAGTTCATCGAGGGAGAATACGCCTCGTATGTGACGTTGATCCCTACCCCCACGCCGAGCGCGATTGGATCCCAATTTAAGGAGGTCCAGTTGTAGAGGCTGATCGTCGGACCGTCCCCCGAGGGTTCAGGTTCAGAATAGTAGACGGTGGCAGAGACGTTGTAAGTCGGTGGTACCCCATCGATCTGGAACTCCCATCTAGCATAGCCCGGATCTGTACTATTGCTCAGGAGTATGCCGTTGAGATAGAGGATCGATGTGCCGTTGCCTCCGCCAATCTCGTAGTACTGATTACCATTTAAAAGGGAATTGCTGCTTCCAGCCTCCACGTGGGATGGAGTGAACGAGACTGCAGCGAACAACGCGAACAAAACGGCGAGTAGATATGTCTTTCTCAATCTCTTCCCGACCTTCAAAGTCGCCTCATGGACTAATATTTTACTGTCTATCGCTTGTGGAACTGCAAATCAGAGAGATGGATATATGATCTGTCTGTATGCATCGTGATCGTTCTGACAAATATGATTCTCAATTGTCCCGGTTTTTCTATGTTTGGCCCATTATGAAGTACGAGGTCCGACCACCTAATATGGGTCGTATCTGAGTGTCAGATGCCCAAATCACTATCTTTGTATCCTAGGTCGTAGTCTCACTATCTCGAAGGCCACCACGAAGAAGGTCGCGACGACAGCCAGGATTGTTGCCGACTCGACGATTCCGTACATAGTCTACTGATCATCATTCAACTCTGGGGCGAAGCGGTCACTGTCTTGCCCAGAGTGCTTGTTATCGTAGTGAAAACGGGAATAGCTTGTACACCGGGCTGTTCTCTTCGTGTCTGAGAATTTTCTTCCTGGAAATGAAGGACGCGCCAGAGGACTTCAGCATCGGGTCCTATCGAGATCTACCAAGTGGTCATCCTTAGTTCGAATAAATACCGAGTCATAGACAAAGCCCAAGGAGTCCCAGAGGCCAGTAGGAATGGACCCGGCGATATGGATGGCAGTAAGGACTATCATAGCGTTTCAAACAATCTTTGCCGTATCCTCAGCTTCTCGTCCAGTCGCTGAATTGGTGGCAGATGATAGAGCTTCGAAAGTCCTGACAACGGCCCTCTCTCGGCCCTAACCCCTACCAATGGTCTTGGCTTCGCCCCGAAATGCATCTTGTAGTCGTCATCGCCCCGTCCGAAGTCCCATACCGTGTAGCCTCTTTGGTGTGCATCGGCCATCGCAAAGTACATGGTCAATCTGCCAGGTCGATACTTCGCAAAGGAGTCGTCCATGCCAGTCAGATAGGCCCTAGCAACCTTGCCATCGAACAATACGAAGGTCTGACCGGCCACTTGGTCATCGATGAGGACCTCATGCACCGTGCCAATGCCATTCTCCTGTGCCGCCACGGCCATCTTTACGATGAATTCCGCATTGGCCAGTATCTGGAATCTGCTGCCACCCCTCGATTGCCAGCGATCGATATGTTGCCTGATGTAGACCCTCATCGCTCTTTCCGCTTCGTCAGATGATGAGGTGCTCCTGATCTTCAGTCGATTTTCCAACTCCAATCTTCTAATCGTGCTGAGAATCTCTCTCCTGAATTTTCTGTCAAATCCTTCGGACACATCCTCCTTCTCCGAGAATGTGCAAAGGGCTCCAATGCTACTGACATATTCTTTGCCTTTGAACTCCCGCTCCATCCTCTCGATGAAATGGCGTGAGCCCAGGTCGCTTTCCATGTCACGTGCTCTGAGGACATTCCAGTCAAGGCTTCTCATTCCCTTAGCCAAACAATCGATGACACCATCCACTGAGAGATCGACAAGGGGCCCGAGCGACGAATAAGAGGGTCTTCCGTTATCCCGCCCGACGAAGGTAAGAGTCTCGATCGGAAATCCCATTATCTCATCCCTGGACAGCGCAAACGGGGCTATTCCGCTTATGTCGCCATGATCCTCGACCAACAGGATATTGGGGGACACCGTTTCATGGTAGTGCTCCAACCTGAGACTGGTGAGCAAATAGGATGTGAAGACGGAACCTCCGGATTCTCTTCTCAGCTCCTCCCACCCGTCCCTGTGATCTGAGAGTTCATTAAGCGAGGTGACCTGGAGACACTTCATGGATTTCGATAAACGCATGGTTCTGGAGGCCATATTTATTTTTGTGCCGCGTTCTCTTAAATGATAATAAGAACGCTTCGCTTGATGAGCAGACGTCAGTAGAATTGACAAGACAGCTTCATTTCGAATCCTCCTTGACGGGAGTGCTCATCCTTGGTGTCTCTCATGGCCACGGACAATCACGAATACGGCACTAGCAAGGACCGGGAAGCATAATCACCTTATGGCAGCGTATATTCTCACCATCTCCACGTCCTTCAACAACGCGAGATGTGGCATTTTTGTGCGAATCGCCATGACGAGCAGCATCTCGTGCTAGGACTGAGCTTCACCCTCTAAGAGGGTAACTGAAGGATATATCGACAGTTGGTCCCGCCAAGAACAATATGGGGTCAGCCAGATTCATACTGATCTATCGATATGCCCTCTCTTCGATTCGCATCAATCAACGGCCAATCTCACTCAATACTCTGAGATTCTGCGATCGAGAGGCAACTGCCTCAATTGCCCTTTCACTCCTTCGAGAAGTCCTCGGGTTGAAGACATCTTGGAAGAAACACAAACTATTATAGATGGAGAGGTGAATTCGCAAAAGCCACATGAACTGATTGAGGAGTTATGCGACTGGCGAATTGCAACAGAAGAGGACCATAAATGATCAAGAGGTTGCTTGAAAGAGTGCTCGAGAAGCAGATCAAGGAAGTCATCGGGGTTGGTGACGAGTACAAGATTATGTTCTTCTCCTCTGCGCGGGGTGCCATATACTCCTACTTCAAGAGCATGGGAGACGGAACTGATTCGGTAAAGACCCTTGTTCCAGACTACGTCTGCAACATTATGACTAAGGCGATCAAGTCTGCTCGACGTGGGACGCTTCAAACCTATGAGCTTAATGAGAATCTTGCGCCCAATGGAAGCGATCTACACGCCAAGTCGAACCTCTTCAAGCCTGATGTTGTCGTCTTCGCACCAATCTTTGGAGCATATGGCGATGAGTACAATCATTTGATTGAGACGACTCTGCATTCCGACAATAGGCCGGTGGTCTTTCTTGATGCTGCACAAATGATTGACCTCGTTCCGGCGGGACTAGATGGCATAGCGTTGAGCTTCAACCAGAAAATCATCAATGGTTTCTACGGAGGCGCTTTGGTATTCAATAAGGAATCGATGAGCGAATTGCGATTTAGCTTCAAACCTCTGACCATCTCCAAGGAGATAGAGTTCCTGACGAAGTATGTGGAAAAGCGTTTGAGACTCAGACCCCAGAGATTCGTTAAGGCCAGCGAAATGACTGATAAAGGTTACCAATATTCAGCTTGCTCACAATTCCCTTTCAAGCCCACTGTCGACGAGATATCGATGGTGTCTCTGATAGTCGCGATTCTGGAGATGCTCAGGATCGGCAACTATCGACGTAATAGGCGCAGCAATCATCAACTGCTAAGGAAAAGGCTCTCATCAGTTCCAGGATTGAAAATAGTCGACACAGAGCATATCGAACTGTCTCATTTCGTACCGATACTAGTCAAGGACCCTGAGGCGCTGAAGAAGGCCGCGACGATTCTGGATAAAATGGGACTTCGGCTGAAGCGCCCTTACGCCCTGGACGATGACCCATTGAGTTCTGTGAGGCGATACTTGTACGCGGTGGAAAACCCATTCTTCAGATTGAAGTAGTTGGAGTAAGTTCCTGCTGTTAAGCAAGAACCCTAGAGTCGGGACCTTACAGTAGTCCCTTTTTTATATTCAAGACCCGATAATCCAATTGAATGAGCATCGTCCTCGGATCAACTGGATTCATCCTTGTAAGAGCGCATGGGGAGGAGGACTGGGAGTACATCAGACATTGCAGATTCGAAACCCGTTGGGAGCTAATAGAGACAGGCCGGAGAGACGATCAGAATCGGGAAAGGGAATTGCGAGAGGCTAGAGCGATGATCATCGACACCAGGCCGAGCGAAGGTGGCTTTCGCAAACGATTTCGCTATGCCGATAAGCGGCTGAATCAAGCCTTCATCTTACTTGATGAGAAGAAGAGTAGATGTGGGACACTCTGGCTTAAAGAATCTCGAGACTACACCGGTAAGGTATTTGCCTGGATTCTGTTGCTTTTCGTTGAGCCAGACCACAGGGGCCGTGGCCTAGGAAGAATGCTGGTATCCGAGGCAGAAACCTGGGCTCGAAAGCATGGTATGGATGGGGTCAAACTCAATTTCCGCCCCACCAATCAGAGAGCAAGAAGGCTCTATGAGAAAAGCGGCTTCGTTATTGAGAAGATACAGATGCTGACGGAGTTCTAGATGAGCACATTGCATCCATTACCAGTTGGAGAATCGTCACTCTCCTCGCATCCTAACAACCTGCAATCGAGATACCACCACATTTCAGATGACAGTATGTTTAATAGAGTCTCTTGACCTAATGGTACCAAAATCGCAAAACCTCCAGGTGTGCCATTCATGATCAAAGCAGCCGCGAAGAAGAGCGACAGCAGAATGCCAATTGCATTCGTTCTTCAGATGGCGACAAACGGTCTTGGGGTTGCACGTGGTCTCGCTAGGAATGGTATCGAGGTTGTGGGATTGGACTATCATCCAAACGCGCCGGGTCTTTACTCAAGGTATTGCCGGCCTGTTCTATGTCAGGATCCACAGAAGCATCCTGATGGCGTTGTCGAAATTCTATTGAAAGAGGGCAAGGACCTCCAGGAGAAGGGAGTGCTGTATCCTTGTTCCGATCCCTTTCTCCTGTTAATGTCGAGATACCGAAAAGTCCTCAGCGAATACTTCAGATTCATGATCGCACCTGAAGAGATCGTCGAAGGAACGGTGGATAAGCGCCAATTGCATTATTGGGCTGAGAAGACAGGAACACCCTATCCTCGAACGCTATATCCAAAGGACCTGTCAGACTTGGAAGAGATCAAGAATCAACTCACTTATCCAACATTCATCAAACCGTGCATCTCCCACGCCTTCCACAGACGATTCCAAGTGAAAGGATTTGTCGTGAACAACTACAATGAGCTCGCCGAGAAATGCAGGTTGATTTCTCCGACGGGCCTTGAAGTCATGTTTCAGGAGGTCGTTCGGGGACCGGATACGAATCATTACGGCTTTGCGACCTATATAGGTAGAGAGGGCCGGCCGATTGGACCAATAGCCTGGCATAAGATAAGGCAGTATCCGAAGGACTTCGGCATATCATCTCTCTCGGAGATTATCCACGACAAGGGAATATTTTCCCTGGCTCTGAAGTTCATGGAAGGGATCGGTTACAGAGGGATAGGCAGCATCGAAATCAAGAAGGATCAGAGGGATGGGAAGTACAGACTGCTCGACATGAACGCACGGCCTTGGGCAATGAATATCCAGGCTACTAAGGCAGGAATCAACTTTCCTTTGATCGAGTATCTTGATCTCACGCAGGAATCCGTTCCCGAGCTCGCGGACTACAAGGATGGAATTCGATACCATGATTCCCTCGACGACATAAGGACCTACATAACGTATCGGGAATCTGGTAGCCTATCATTTGGCGACTGGGTGAGATCATGGTTGGGCGCGGAAGTTCATGCTCGGTTCGCCTGGGACGATCTGAAGCCGGCACTTGTTGGCTCGGGATATGGAGTAGAGTATGCCAAGCTATTCTTGACTCTGCTCAGGTCCACTCGAGCAGCTGCTGGTTGAAGAAGATATCTGTTCTCAGTGGGAACCAGTCCATGGCAAGAACAAAGTCTGGACCAACCATACAAGGACGACAACACGGCACTCCGCACTCATGTCAACCCATGCCTTTATTCTGATGCCCTGTGAATCATACCAGTATGATCATTCCCATTGTAAAATCCAATTCTGTCATATATCAGTAACTCTAATAGAGTCTAGATGGTCTTACCGGTCGAAATGCGTCTCTCAAGTGACCCTCTGCATGCCATCATAACAGACTCGAGACATACCCGTGAAAAAATGCCTGTGGCATTCGTTCTTCAGGTGGGTGCCTTGGGTCTCGGTGTAGTGCGCTCTCTTGGAAGGAATGGAATAAAGGTCGTCGGCTTCGACTACGACCCCAGGGCACCGGGACTTTTCTCTAAGTTTTGCCGACCAGTGTTATGTCCAGACCCGCAGACTAATCCCGAGGGAATCGTCGAGCTTCTGGTTGAGGAGGGTGGAAGACTGGACGAGAAGGGAGTATTGTACCCGTGTTCGGATCCCATGGCATTGGTCGTTTCGAGGAACAGAAGAGTCCTTGGCGAGTACTTCAAGTTCATGATTCCGTCTGAGGAAATACTGGAGGGAACGGTGAACAAGCGACAGCTATATGATTGGGCCGAAAAGATAGGGATCCCATATCCCCAGACATTCTACCCAAAGGATTGGTCAGACCTCGAGGACGCGAAGGATCAGATATCGTTTCCAGTTTTCGTCAAACCCTATTATTCGCATCTCTTCTACAGGAGATTTCAGACCAAAGGATTCGTGATTTACGATTATGAACATCTCGTGGAGAAGTACAAGCTGATCTTTCCTTCGGGCTTGGACACGATGGTTCAGAGGGTCATCCCTGGACCTGACTCAAACATGGTCTGCGTCTGCACGTACATCGGCAGGAAGGATGTGCCCCTGGGGGTACTGGTCCATCAGAAGATCAGACAGTATCCGAAGGGGTTTGGTCTGGGAGCGCTCTCACGGACTATTCATGACGAGGATCTAGCTTCAATCGGCCTGAGATTCTACAAGGGAACGGGCTATAGGGG